>ERZ777011.103-NODE-103-length-128407-cov-17.007004_pt1 | contig 128407 bp, 97 predicted proteins | sample MGYA00374964_ERZ777011 | MGnify/ENA primary metagenome ERZ777011 (study PRJEB29310, sample SAMD00008975) | mouse gut metagenome | study: EMG produced TPA metagenomics assembly of the Metagenome analysis of fecal microbiota from mouse which was promoted... | reverse complement strand
CAGGCTGCTAAAAAGAGAAGCTGCGCCGTAAAACTTAATTACGACACAGCCTCCTGCGGATTCGTTGCGTTGTCTTACCAGGACTCGAACCTGGACAGGCAGAACCAAAAACTGCAGTGCTACCATTACACCATAAGACAATCCTTATGCTTTCGAGCCAATCAAAGGTATCGACCCTGAAAGCAGTGCAAAGTTACGCACTTTTTTCCGTTCGGCAAAATATTACAGCCGATTTTTCGGCTTGTTGACTCTGCATCTGAAAAGAAAGTTCGGTTTCCTTTCAGGTTTTCGGGTATTTGTCCCGATGTTTCTTCCGGTGATTTTGTGAGACTGTAGATTTTTCCGTAATTTTGCGCTTGATAAGAAAAAACAATGATATGAGTATCTACATGTTTCTGCCAGTTATTGCAGGGATTGTCGGAGGTCTGATCGGAGGCCGGGCATATAAGAACCATAAGCGCAGGAAAGAGAAAGAACAATGAGCTGAAATGAGAAGAACAATTGTTTATATCTGCCTGCTGTTGATTTGCTTCGTAAGCGGAGCGAAAGAAATCACCATACTCCCGCAATTCGCTGTTGGAGATACTTTAAAGTACCGAACGACGGCGCAGGTGATAATGTATCATGAAAAAGATTCTTTGTTTTCAACGACAAAGTTGTTGCCGGAGATTGTTGTTGAGGACAGGAACAATGACGGATTCGTGATAAAAACGACCAATCGGCTGGAGTCTTTCCATATTGACTGCTCTGACCCTGAATCCGAAGGACAGCTGCCTGACAAGACTGAGGAATTGAATGATTTTGTGGCCTCTGTGGTGTTGAAGATACAGTTGGATGCCGGCTGTCGTCCGGATTCGATTCTGAATATGGACGAAGTGAAGGATGCGATGCTCAACGCTTTTGTCAAGATGTTCGCAAAGGAACAGGGAATTGATGTGGAAAACAGCGCAGAATGGAGGATGGACACAAAGAACCTGATGACAGCTGCAATCAATATGATATGCACGCCCAGGCATCTGATAGAAGAGCAATTTGGCAATATACCGTATTTCAACTTTATCGGAATACCGCTTGAATCAGGAAAAATTCCGGCTTCGATGGTTTTGACCGACGAACTTCAGGCAATGTGTCCCGGTCTGACTGATTTGGAAATGGAGATCAGACAATTGGTAAATACAATAGAACTGAATCTGGCTGAAGAAGACGGTTTTTATGTGATAAGATTACGGGGAAAGGAAGGAAAGTCGGAGATGGAGAGTGAGCTGTTGTATGCCGGCGGTATATTGAACCACGGCTTCTTGTCGGTAAAGATCCAATCCGACACAGAAAGATTGATCAGCAATTTCATCATCGACGCGATTGACTGAATTTTGTCGGTCTTGTCTGCGAAGAAGAATGGACGGCAATAATAAATGAAAAAGGGCTCTCGTCAGAGAACCCTTTCCGACCGGTTCTGCCCCCGGTCTTAAAAACAGTTTTTGCGTAAACAATATATGATATGGTTACGCGTCGTCAGCCCACGGAGCTGCCGGGGGCGACTTCTCCCTGAGGTCCTATCACCACCAGACGCCCGTCTGAGTCCTGGGCAGACAGAATCATGCCTTCCGAGACCACGCCTTTCAGCTTGCGGGGAGCGAAGTTCGCTATGAAGCACACCTCTTTCCCGACGAGTTCTTCGGGCTTGTAGAATTTCGCTATGCCGCTTACGATGGTGCGTTTGTCCATGCCGTCGTCTATGAGGAAGCGGAGCAGCTTGTCGGCCTTGGGCACTTTTTCGCATTCAACCACTTTGCCTACGCGGATGTCGAGCTTTTCGTAGGTCGGGAAATCCACGGTCTCCTTCACCAGCTCCGGCTTCCAGGCAGCAAGGCGGTTCTTCTCTTTTGCGTCGAGCAGCTTCTGCACCTGAGCCTCCACCGTCGAGTCTTCTATTTTCTCGAACAGGAGTTCCGGTTCGCCCAGCTTGGTCCCGGCGGCTATGAGGTCGAATCTTCCGGCCATTCCCCAGTCGAGTCTGTCTATGCCGAGCATCCGGCATAGCTTTCCGGCCATGAACGGGAGAAACGGTTCGAAGATTACAGCGAGGTTGGCGCATATCTGGATGGCGACGTTGAGGATTGTCTTTACGCGTTCAGGGTCTGTCTTGACAAGCTTCCACGGTTCGGAATCTGCAAGGTATTTGTTGCCGGCGCGTGCCACGTTCATGGCTTCGCGCAGAGCTTCGCGGAACTTGAAGTTGTCGAGGTTGAGGCCGACGGCCTCGGCTGCGCGTCGCACTTCCTCCATCGTCTGGCGGTCGAATACGGTGGGTTCGCCGGCTTCAGGCACTTCTCCGCCGTAGTATTTCCCCATAAGGACTACGGCGCGGTTGATGAAGTTGCCGAGGATGGCCACGAGTTCGGAATTGTTGCGTGTCTGGAAGTCTTTCCAGGTGAAGTTGTTGTCTTTTGTTTCGGGGGCGTTTGCCGTAAGCACGTATCGGAGCGTGTCCTGCTTTCCGGGCAGCTCGCGTAGATACTCGTGAAGCCACACTGCCCAGTTCCGCGAAGTGGAGATTTTGTCGTCCTCGAGGTTCAGGAACTCGTTGGCGGGGACATTGTCCGGCAGGTTGTACGTGCCGTCGGCCATGAGCATCGCAGGGAACACGATGCAGTGGAACACGATGTTGTCCTTGCCTATGAAATGGAGCATGCGGGTCTCAGGGTCTTTCCACCACCGGGTCCAGTCGTCGCCCACGCAGTCTATTGTGTTGGAGACGTATCCTATCGGAGCGTCGAACCATACATAAAGCACTTTCCCCTCGGCTCCTTCCACCGGGACCGGGATTCCCCAGTCGAGGTCGCGGCTCACGGCGCGGGGCTGGAGGCCGAGGTCGAGCCATGACTTGCACTGGCCGTATACGTTGGGCTTCCACTCCTTGTGTTCTTCGAGAATCCACTGGCGCAGGCGCGGCTCCCACTTGTCGAGCGGCAGATACCAGTGTGATGTCTCACGCATGACGGGTGCGTTGCCGGTTATGGCCGACTTCGGGTTGATGAGGTCGGTGGCGTTGAGGCTCGTGCCGCAGGCCTCGCACTGGTCGCCGTATGCGCGTTCGTTGCCGCAGTGCGGACAAGTGCCGATTACGTATCGGTCGGCGAGGAACTGTCCTGCCTCTTCGTCGTAGAGCTGTTCGGAGGTCTTTTCGATGAATTCCCCCTTTTCGTACAGGCGGCGGAAAAAGTCGGAGGCGGTGCGGCGGTGGGTCTCGGAAGTTGTGCGTCCGTAGACATCGAACGAAATGCCGAGTTCGGCGAAGCTGTCCTTGATTATATTATGGTAGCGGTCCACTATGTCCTGCGGCGTTACGCCTTCGGCCTTGGCCTTGATGGTGATGGGCACGCCGTGCTCGTCGCTGCCGCCGATGAAAAGCACGTCGTCGCCTTTCAGGCGCAGGTATCGCACATATATGTCGGCAGGGACATACACGCCGGCAAGGTGGCCTATGTGCACCGGGCCGTTGGCGTAGGGGAGGGCCGTAGTTACGAGCGTTCTTTTGAATTTCTTGTCCATATATGATTAAGATTCTGTATATATAAACGGAAAGTGCCGGAATCTTAGCTTTAAAATGCGTTGATTCCGGCACTCTGCTTTCAGTCGGGGTGACAAGATTCGAACTTGCGACCACACGCCCCCCAGACGCGTACTCTAACCGGGCTGAGCTACACCCCGAAAGCGGCTTAATCAAGACCAACCAGTATCGCTTCTGATACCTTTTACGCTCCGGAACAGTGTTCCGTTGGCGTGGGGTGCTTGATTAAAGCGGTGCAAAATTACTGACTTTTCCCCATTCGGGCAAATCCTGGGACAAAAAAAGTAAATATTTAACCTTGTTTAACAATGTTATTTGGCGTATTTCCCGCTGATGCAGTTGTCAGGAGTGGAGGGACAGAATGCGTTTTTCGTTTTTTCGGACGTTATCTTAATTACTCAGGGGATGTCTTAGATTAAGAATTGAACGGTTTGTTGAAGTTTTTGCGCCGTATTCTTGGCTGTTATTGGCTTTTTATGTAATTTTGTCTCTGTAAACTTGCAATCATTTCAATTATATGGATAAGTCAGTAGACAATCTCGACAAAAAGATCTTGAATATCATTATGGGCAATGCCCGCATACCTTCCAAAGATGTCGCAATGGTCTGCGGAGTCTCTCGTGCAGCGATACATCAGAGAATCCAAAGGCTGATAGACATGAAGGTCATAACCGGCTCCGGCTATCAGGTGAATCCGCGCACTTTGGGCTACAACACCTGCACCTACATAGGCATACGCCTTGAAAAGGGGTCGATGTACAGGGAGGTGGAGAGCGAACTCCAAAAGATTCCCGAGGTGGTGGAATGCCATTACACCACCGGGCCTTATTCGCTCCTTACAAAGGTGTATGCGCGCGACAACCAGCATCTGATGGAGCTCCTGAGCACGCAGATACAGCACATCCCCGGCGTTACAGAGACCGAAACGCTCATATCTCTTGAACAGAGCCTCAACCGGCAGATAAAAGTGAAGGTTGATCCGTCCGAACCCAGGAGAAGGAAATCATGAACAGAAACACGGTTTACTCTTTATTGGCTGCTCTGCTTTTGGCAGTAGTGGCCATTTTCTTCTTTTTCCCCGACGACATACAGGGGAATGTGCTCCAACAGCATGACATGACCCAAGGCATTGCCAACGGTCAGGAGATACAGGCATACAAGGAGGCTACTGGCGAGACGTCGAGATGGACCGACTCGCTTTTCGGGGGAATGCCTACGTTCCAGATTTCCCCTTCATATGCCGCAAACGGGATGCTCGGTTGGCTGACGCGTCTTTACGGCCTTTGGCTGCCTGCTCCGGCAAACCTGCTCTTCAGCATGATGCTGGGATTCTTCATAATGTGCCTATGCATGCGCTTCAGGTGGAGCAACGCTCTTTTCGGGGCTGTGGCATGGGGGCTGTCCACTTACTTCATAATAATCATAGGCGCAGGACACATCTGGAAGTTCGCGACGCTCAGCTACATACCGCCTACAATCGGAGGCATTGCGCTCTGTTATCGCGGCAAGTATCTTGCGGGCACGGCGTTGACCGCTCTTTTCGGTGCGCTCCAGATTCTGAACAACCATGTGCAGATGACTTATTATTTCCTGTTTGTGGTTCTCTTCATGATGCTTGCGTGGCTTTGGACTGCCGTCAAGGAAAAGAAGATTAAGAGTTGGGTGTTGGCCACGTGCTGCGTTGTTGGCGCGGGCATCCTCGGGGTGGCGGCAAATTCGGCAAACCTCTACAACACTTATGAATACTCCAAGGAGACGGTGCGCGGGCGCGCCACGGATATTTCCAGTCCTGATGCTCCGGAAAAGACCGGAGGGATGGACAGGAATGCCATCACTGCCTGGAGCTATGGAATAGACGAGACGTGGACTCTGTTGATTCCCAATGTGAAAGGCGGTGCCACGATAAAGCCTGAGGGCGCGCAGAACAAGCTTATGTCGGTTGCAGACACCGACAAGGCTTCTGATTTCTACCTTGAAGCCGGAGAGCAGCAGTTCCTCCAGCAATGGCCGCAGTATTTCGGAGACCAGCCTATGACCAACGGCCCGGTGTATGTGGGCGCTTTTGTGCTTCTGCTTGCGGTCATGGCCTTGTTTGTGGTGCCCGGGCCTATGAAATGGGCATTGTTGGCGGCCAGTCTGCTTTCAGTCATGCTTTCATGGGGACATAACTTTGCGCCGCTGACAGACTTCTTCATAGACAACTTCCCGATGTACAGTAAGTTCCGTGCAGTGTCGAGCTTTCTGGTAGTGGTCGAGTTCACTCTTCCGCTTTTGGCCGTGATGTGTGTCAAGAAGATTCTTGATGATGATTCGTTTTTGGCGAAATACAAATGGGTGTTCTATTCCACTGTAGGCTTCGGTGCCGCGGTCTGCTTCCTCGGGTGGGTCGCTCCGAGCATTTTCGGGCAGCCGTTCAGCCAGCAGGAGCTTCAGCAGCTGTCTGAAGCCGGAGCATTCGGCAATCCGCAGTATGCCAACGTCATAGCCGCCATCCGTGATTCTCGCCTGTCTCTTGTGAGTGCCGACTCGTTGCGGTCGCTGTGCTACATAGTGCTTGGATTCCTCGTGGTATGGCTCTATCTGCGCAAGGCATATACTAACAAGACCATGATGGTGTGCGCGCTTGCGGCGATAACGCTTATCGACCTTTTTTCGGTCAACAAACGGTATGTCAATACCGACAATTTCGTTGAACCTACCGAGGCTCCGACGGCATTGACTCCTACCGAGGCCGACAAGGCGATTCTTAAGGACAAATCCAACTATCGTGTCTTCGACGTGAAACGCTTCTCCAGCGCGGAGCCGTCATATTTCCATAAGACAATCGGGGGATACCATGCGGCCAAGCTCACACGATACAATGACCTCATCGAGCATCAGATCATGAAGAACAATATGAATGTTCTCAATATGCTCAATGCCAAGTATTTCGTCTCAGGTGAATCTGAGTATATGCATAATCCCGATGCCAACGGCAATGCTTGGATTGTTGATGAAATCGCGTATGTGGAAGACGCCAATGCCGAAATGTCGGCTCTCGATTCGCTCGACACGAAGCGCAAGGCGGTGGCAGACAAATCGTTTGCATCAGTCCTTGGCGAAGCTGCCCGTAAAGCTCCCGGCGACACCATATTCGAGACGAAATATGCTCCTAACAGACTCAATTACCGTGTCCACAGTGCGAAAGGCGGAGTGGCTGTATTCAGCGAAATCTATTTCCCGTGGGGCTGGACTGCTACTATCGACGGCAAAGAAGCCCCTATCGGACGTGTGAACTATGTGCTGAGGGCCATACGTGTGCCTGCCGGAGACCACAACATACAGTTTGAATTCGACCCTGAGTCGCTCAGGGTTACGGAAAATGTCTCGATTGCATCCATAATAGCCATTTATGTGCTTTGCGCGGCGGCTGTTGCCATGGTGGCGTTCCGGGTGGTGCGCCGACGCAAGGAATAGTTCAGGTGCTGGATGTAATAATGGTTTCTGCACCCATATCGTGGACTTGACCGAGATGAAGGTGGTTGTAAATATAGCTGAATCTTATAAACGTGCACGCCATTCCCGTGGATTCGGCGTGCACTCTCCGTTTGCATTCAGGATTGTCAACCTGCTCCGTCTCGGCCGTTCGTGGGGCTTCTATGCCGAACAGGAAATAGCCGAGCGGGCACTCAGCGAAGGCGGTCGCAGATTAAGACGCGATGCATTGAGATTCCATCGCCTTTGTGCCTCATTTGCAGACGGCGGAATCTATGTTTCCCCTTCTTCCCCGCGTTCTGTGGCCTTGGCCGCCTCTCTTGCTTCCTCCCGCTTGCGCATCACGGGTTGTGATAAGCGTCTTTGTGAATGCCTGGCGGCATATTTTGTGGCCGGACACGACGGTGTGCCACGGATTGTACACGCAATGAACGGTGGATGTTCGTTCGCCATGCTGTCCGGTTTTTCCGATGCCGAAGTGATGGAGATAGCCGAATCCTCAGGCATTGCATTGGCTTTGCTCGGGAAACGCAATTCCTTTCTTTTCAATAGAAAAGGCATGCATAGGGTCTTTTATACGGTGAATCTATGACTCGTGTCCGGAAATCGCCGCGTTCTTCTTTCAGGCTTGTCAATGATTTTCTGGCATATCTGCGGCTTGAACGCGGAATGTCGGAAAATACGGTGTGTGCCTATAAGAACGACGCGGAACATCTGTTGCAGTTTCTCCAGTCAGTGGGGACGCCGGTTACGGAAACGGTGGAGAACGACATACACGAGTTCCTTGCGGCTCTCCATGAAATAGGAATACAGCCTCGTTCACAGGCGAGGACGATAGCCGGCATCCGTGCTTTCTTCAGATTCCTCAGGATGGAAGGAATGATAGATGCCGACCCTACCGAGCTTGTGGAGACGCCGAGGATTCCGGACTCTCTGCCCGATGTGCTTAGCGTGGAGGAGATAAACGCCATGACGGCATCCATCGACCATGAGCAGTCAGAAGCGGCACGCAACCATGCCATAATCGAAACCTTGTACGGCAGCGGGCTGAGGGTCAGTGAACTTACCGACCTTCGCATTCCTCATATCAACTTCAGTGAACGCTATATGATGGTCCAGGGTAAAGGCAGCAAGCAGAGGCTCGTGCCTATGTCCGACCTGAGCGTAAGCCTGATTGAGGAGTATCTTCCGCAACGCAATTCCCTGAAAATAAAGAAAGGAAGCGAAGACATACTTTTCCTCAACCGGCGCGGAGGCAAGATGACGCGTGTCATGGTCTTCTACGTGGTGAGCCGTCTTGCCGAGGCCGCCGGGATACGGAAGAAGGTCAGTCCTCACACTCTGCGGCATTCGTTCGCCACGCATCTTCTTGAAGGCGGCGCCAACCTCCGGGCAATACAGGAAATGCTCGGGCATGAATCGTTGGCCACCACTGAGATATACGTGCATCTTGACCGTTCGCGTCTTCGCGAAGAGCTTCTTGCCCATCATCCCCATTTCCTTAAGGATGAGCCGTGATATGGCTCAGAAAGGGAAAATCAGAGGCAATACGAAAATCATCATCAGTCTGAGAATGAACTGCAACGGCAGTCCGACTTTTATGTAGTCCATGAACGTGTACTGCCCGGCAGGCATCACCAATGCGTTCGGAGGAGTGGAGAAAGGCGATGCGAAGCATAGGCTGGCTCCGAACGTAACTGCGAAGAGGAACGGCAGCGGGCTTACGCCGAACCCGACCGCGCTCTCCATGGCTATCGGCGCAAGCAGCACAGCCGTTGCCGTGTTGCTTATGAAAAGCGTCATCAGCGAGGTGGTGAAGTAGACACCGGCGAGAAGCCAATGCGGGCCGAGGCTTCCTAAAGAGGACACAAGCGCGGACGACACGGCTTCGGACGCGTACGAAAAGCGTGTCTCAGGCCGTAATCTCCGTTTCGGCAGTCGCTGCCCGTTGGCTGATTCTGCGCAGGAAACCGCGGTCTTCCTCGCCGCCGCGCACTTCGATTACCTCTATGCCGTAGTTGCGTCTCAGGTCAAGGGCACCGATGGTCTGTCCGCATATTTTTGAGCCGGACGGCACGCGCAGACTGTACAGGTCGCGGTCGAGGCCGTATTCGTCCACGAGCTGGGTCATGGTCTTGCTTTTCCCTTTGTCGTCAGAGCTGTCAGGTCTCTTTTTGGACAGGAACCACTTGCTCAAGGGAATCAGAAGCAGCGTTCCGGCAACGAGGCATACCGCTCCTGCCGGAAGGAATGTGAAGAACGTCATCGGTTCGTGTCCCGCCTCTTCCCATACTTCGGCCACCACGAGGTTGGGCGGCGTTCCGATGAGGGTCATCATGCCTCCGAGGCTGCTCGCGAAAGCGAGCGGCATGAGATAGCGCGACGCGCTTATGCCGGCTCCGGCCGCCATGCTCACTACGATGGGGAGCATCAGGGCCACGGTGCCGGTGTTGCTTACGAAAGAGCCGATCAGGGCTGTCGCACCCATGACGAGGAGGAAAAGCCTGGTCTCATTGCTTCCCCCGAGCTTCATCAGTCTGGCGCCGGTCATTTTGGCGAGCCCGGTGTTGAATATCGCACCGCCCACCACAAAAAGACCCACCATCATGATGACTATCGGGTTGGCGAATCCCGAGAGGGCTTCACCTGTGGTTATGACTCCCGAAAGGGTGAGGATCAGAAGCGCGCACAGAGCCACGACATCGGCGCGTATGCGTCCCCATACGAAGAAGAATGCTGCGGCAGCGAGGGTAATCAAGGTAACGGTCATAGGTTCTTTGGTTCGTTTTGGCTGTTGCCTTTTGCCTGTTTGTGGTTTGTTATTTGATTTGCCGGAAGAGGGTGCTGAAACGGGAGAAGTCGTCGGAGGTGAAATACTTGTCGGCATCTTCGATCCAGTAGAGCGGCAGGTCGCGGTACATGGAGGCGACAAGCGAGAATGTGCTTGGTGCGCCTATGATGGCGTCGCAGCGGGAAAGTAGGCACAGGTCTTCCCCCGGATTTCCTGCGGCAAACACGAATTCGGCTTCCGGCACAGCTTCGCGATACGTGTCGCGGTCGATATCAGGATCGTTGGTGCATACGAACACTGTCAGCTCCTTTCCGGGATTCAAGGCCGCGAAACGTGCGGCCATTGCGGCGTATTGCCTGTCGGAGAAATAATAGCGTCCGCCGTTCCAGCGGGCGTAGTCGCCACGGCGCACGTGCAGTCCGAGCTTAAGACGGCCTTCACGGGTGCCGATGGTTGTAGCCGCTGCTTTCTCCACTTCAGGCAGGAACGCGAAGAGCGAACGTATTTCGTCGAGGTGCTTCAGGAAAAGGTCGTAGAAGCGCACTTCCCATCCCTGCACCATGACATTGCGCGCCGAAAGGATTCTGTGTTCCTTTTCAGGACTTGTCTCGCCGGGGGTGTCGTAGCTTACGGTAGGCATCCACCCTGCTGAGGCGGAAAACTTTGCCAAGACATAGCGCAGGAAATTGTGTTTCGGCGACTTGCAGATGCGGAAATAAGGATATTTGTAGGAGAAACGCATCGAGACGGCCCGGCGTCCGTTTTCGCGGGCAAAAGCGTAGACATGCGCGAATTGCAGTATGTTGTTGCACATCTGTCCCTTGTCTCTCACGTAAATCATCCTGTCGTCTGTTTTGATTTTGAGAATGCAAAGATAATGATTAATTTTGCACTATGCAAAAGATGATGTTCACAGTCATTGCGTCGCTTATGCTTGCCGCCTGCGGAGGGCAGGCCAAGGAATCGGCGCAGGCAGAGTCTTCCGGGCCGCATGGCCCGGCTGCGCCGAAAGTGAAAGTGGAGTTCTCTGCGGATTCCGCCTACAGTTACGTGGAGCGTCAGGTGGCTTTCGGGCCGCGCGTCCCTAACACCGATGCTCACCGCAAGGCGGGAGACTGGCTTGTTTCCGAACTGCGCCGCCACGGTGCTGCGGTGAAGGAGCAGAAGATGACGCTCACCGCTTTCGACGGCACTAAGCTGCAGGCGCGCAACGTTTTCGGAAGCTTCAACCCGCAGGCCGGGGAGCGCCTGCTTCTTGTGGCTCATTGGGACTGCCGTCCTTGGGCGGACGCTGACCCCGACCCTGAAAAGAGGACGCTTCCGGTCGACGGGGCAAACGACGGCGCGAGCGGTGTAGGCGTGCTGCTTGAGACGGCGCGTCTTCTCGGCAGCAACAGCCCTGCGATGGGGGTAGACATACTTTTCGTGGATGCGGAGGACTGGGGCACTGACGGTGATGAGGATTCCTGGGCGTTGGGTGCCAGGCATTTCGTTGAGAATCCGGTCGTGGAAGGCTATCTTCCTTCGTCGGTCATAGTGCTTGATATGGTGGGAGGCACCGACGCACGCTTCCCCCGTGAGTATTTCTCGCAACAGTCGGCTCCGGCATTGCTCGGTCGCTTCTATGCCGCTGCAGCCGCTTCGGGCTATGCCGACATGTTCCCTGATGAGATGGGCGGGGCGGTAACCGACGACCATCTGCAGTTCATAAAGGCCGGGATTCCTGCAATCGACATCATCGATTACCGCGACGGCTTCCATCCCGCGTGGCATACTTCGGGAGATACGATGGACTGCATAGACCGCAAAACCCTCAAGGCCGTAGGTCAGACTCTGATAAACTTCCTTTTCCCTCCTGAAAACTGAATCAAGAACTAAAAAAACTGAAATATGGATTTCATCAAAGAACTTACATGGCGTGGCATGATCCACACCATGATGCCCGGCACCGAGGAACAGCTTGCGAAAGAGATGACCACGGCTTATCTCGGCATCGACCCGACTGCCGACAGTCTCCATATAGGACATCTTTGCGGAGTGATGATGCTTCGCCATTTCCAGCGTTGCGGCCACAAACCGTTGGCTCTTGTGGGCGGTGCGACCGGAATGATAGGCGACCCGTCGGGAAAGTCGGCCGAGCGCAACCTTCTTGACGAGGCCACTCTGCGCCACAATCAGGAGGCCATAAAGAAACAGCTTGCGAAGTTCCTTGACTTCGACAGCGATGCCCCCAACCGCGCTGAACTCGTCAACAACTACGACTGGACAAAAGACGTGAGCTTCCTTGACTTCGCGCGCGAAATAGGAAAGCACATCACGGTCAACTATATGATGGCCAAGGAGTCTGTGCAGAAACGCCTCAACGGCGAGGCCCGCGACGGACTTTCGTTCACGGAATTCACATATCAGCTGCTTCAGGGATTCGACTTCCTGCATCTGTATCAGGAAAAGGGTTGCCGGCTGCAGCTCGGAGGCTCCGACCAATGGGGCAACATCACCACCGGCTCGGAACTCATACGCCGTAAGCTCGGCGGCGAGGTTTTTGCGCTTACCTGCCCGTTGATCACAAAGGCCGACGGAGGAAAGTTCGGAAAGACGGAAAGCGGAAACGTATGGCTCGACCCGCGCTACACGAGCCCATACAAGTTCTATCAGTTCTGGCTCAACGTCAGCGACGAGGATGCAGAGAAGTATCTCAAGATATTCACGTTCCTGACAAAAGAGGAGATTGAGGGGCTTGCGCGCGAGCATGCGGAGAATCCGGGATTGCGTCCTTTGCAGAAGCGTCTTGCCAAAGAGCTGACCGTGATGGTCCACAGCGAAGAGGAATACAACGCAGCCGTGGAGGCAAGCCAGATACTTTTCAGCAACAAGGCTCAGGACGCGTTGCGCAGCCTTGACGAGAAGACGCTCCTCGATGTCTTCGAGGGTGTGCCGCAGTTCACTGTGGAGAAAGCCAAAATAGAGGCCGGGATTCCGGTGCTTGATCTGCTTGCCTCGGAGACGGCTGTCTTCCCGTCAAAAGGCGAGGCCCGTAAGATGGTGCAGGGCGGCGGTGTCAGCATCAACAAGGAAAAGGTCTCAGACCCCAATGCGGTCATAGGTGCTGATTCTCTGCTTCAGGGCAAATACGTGCTTGCCCAGCGCGGCAAGAAGAACTACTATCTCCTGATCGCCGAATGAAACTCGATGTGCAGGTGATGGTATTGATCCGGACATAACAGACATGAATAATAAGAAATGAAGAAATCTATTTTGATGCTGGCAGCCGCGTTTGCCGTGACTGCCGGTCTCACCGCCTGTGGCGGTGCCGCCAAAAGCGGAAACGACAGTGCAAAGGAGGAGTCTTCAAATCTCGACACCCGTCAGGAGATGATGATGAAGTCGTTTGAGAAAGAAACGGAGAAACTCAACGAGCAGCTTCCGATGGAGCTGAATGACGGGCTGAAGATGCAGAAAGTGGAACTTAAGGACGGATACTTCGTCTATTACTGCACTTATCCTTCGGGGCAGGACTTCGAAATCGTAGATGACCCCGCCACCAAGAAGAGCATCATCTCAAGCATCGGCGCGCCTACGCTTAATCGTCTCAAGGAGCTGAACCTCGGCATCAGATACGTTTACACGGAAGAGGGCACTTCCAACGAACAGGTCATTACGATTACGCCGGAAGAACTCTGATTCCAAGACACATTTCATAAGGGTTTGCCGGGAGATGCTATGGCGTTTCCCGGCAACTTGCATTGAATATGGTGCGTTTCCTTCTCTTTGGAGGGACGTTTTCAGAACGAATTTGATTCCATGCTTGTTATGCTTATATTGGCTATGCCCTTCATGCAATTGAGGCGACTGCAAGCTGACAACAGTAACATTGAATATATTTGTGAATGTCTATGAAGTTTTTCGCACTTGACAAACTGTCCATTATTGCGTTGGCGATGACTGCGTCTTTGACCGTGCCGGCACAGGAGAAGAAGCTTCCGGCACCAGCCTTCACGGGAGGCATGCCCATGAATGAGGTGGTGGCGGCGCGCCGCAGTGTGCGTGAATTTGATTCCTCCCGCGAAATCAATGATTCCACGCTCGGACAGCTCTTATGGATGTCAGTGGGTGTCAACCGTCCTGCGGCCACCCCTTCTGCATCTGGTGCTGCATCCGGCCGTAGCAATTCCACGGCTCGGAACTGGCAGGAAATCCGGGCGTTTGTGTTCGGCAAAAACGGTGTGTGGGAATATCGGCCGGTATCGCACACGCTCGTTCTCGTCAAGGAGGGCGACCACCGCTCGTTGGTGGCCGGGACGAAGTCGTTTTCCCAGGACTTCGTTATGGATGCACCCTGCTCGATTGTGTTTGTTGCGGATATGACCCGGCTTCCCGAAGGAGGGCATGTCAGGTCAATGGCATTGGTCGATGCTGGAATAGCCTGCGAGAACCTCAATCTCGCTTGTGTGTCGGAAGGCGTGGCCACCGTCCCCCGCGCCACGATGGATGTTGCCGGGCTGTCGGAATTGCTCGGTCTGACCGAGTTGCAGATTCCTGTGATGAACAATCCGGTCGGATACGCCAGACAACGATGATATGGACATCGAGAAAGTGAGGGATTACGGACTGTCATTGCCATTCGCTACCGAAAGATGCCCTGTTTATCCCCGTCTCATCGGCTTGAATGCCGAATGGACGGGGATTCTGTTTGGCTCTCTTAAGGGTCAGTATGAGTAGCCGGCGGGGTTGTTCTTTCGGCGTTTTTTCTGGTTGGGGTCGAACGGATTGGCGGTGGGGTCGAATATTTCATCTTCCTCTTCTTCCTCGGTCTCGCTTTCGCTGCGGTTGTTGCGGCGTTTCTCGTCTTCGTATTTAGTTTTCCGCAGTTCCGCAGGCTTCTGGAGGTCGATGGCTATGGCGTTCACGTCCCATATCTGTTCCGAGTCCCAGTTTTTCCTTAGGTTGATTTTCTTGGGGAAGTAATAGACGATCTCTGGCTGCCGTCCGGAGTCGAAGTCTCCCGTGTCGTATTCGCCGTTGCCGTTGTAGTCTTCCACCACCCGGGCATAATAGAGTCCGGGCATTACGTTGGTGAACAGGGCGATGCCGTTCACCACCTTGGCTACCCTTTGCGGGGAGTCGGAGCGGTTGAGAAGTTCGACGAATGCCGGGACGGAGTCGGGTAGACCGGAGATGACGAACCTCAGGTTGGCGTAGTCTTCCTCCTTCTTTACGGTGAACTCAAAGTCCATAGGCTTGGTGAAGAGTCCGTACATTCCCGTGGCGGCGATGGAGTCTATGCGCAGACGGTAACCAGTGCCGTATTCCCACGGGTAGGTTATGGAGAATTTGCGCGGATTTAGCGAGTCGAGGCGTTGGAGGCTTATCCCCGTCTTGGCCGGTTTCCATATCGTGTCCTCCTTCTGTTCGAGTCGGAAACGAGAGACTACGAGCGTGTCGAGGGGAGTCTCGAATTCCATGACAATCGGGGCGAACACGTCGAGCGACGATGAAGACAGTATCTTGAGGTCCAAGAACTTCATTTCCGGCACCGAATCCTCCACTTCATCTTTTTTCTTCTTTTTCTTTGCCACAGGCTTGGGACGCTGGGTTATCAGGCGCAGCGTGTCGTTTACTGGGGATAGCTGTTTTGCCGAGTCCGTGCGGAGATAGCGAGTTGTGAGTCTCAGCGTGTCGGTCAGTATGAGGCTCTTTGGCTTGATCCAATAGGTGAGGGAATCGTTGTATCGCGACTTCTCAAGGATGTACCAGTCTTTCATCCGTTCCGCGCCAATTACCGATATTTCGGGTAGTTCGGAGGCGTGGGCATTGAAGCGGAGCTGGATTCGGGTCGAGTCGATTCGTTGGTGGTCGGTCAGGTACTGGGCTTTGTATTCGGTGTTGAAAGCGTTCAATAGCAGGTCGTTGGGCAGGAACCTCGTATATTCGCGGTTGACCACCGTGTCGAGTTTCATTGTCTTCGGGTCAAAGATGGAATCCACGGTCATGGCCGGTTCAGAGGAAGGGCTTACCAAGATGTCGTAGAAGGCGATGTCTTCGGCGGGGTTGTCCCAACGGAAGTCGTTGTTGAGGTCTCCGAGGGCGAACACCCTGTATTTGCCCGGTTTCAGGCCTCGGATGGAGAAGCGTCCTCGGTCGTCGGTCTTGGTGATTCGTTCGAGAGGAAGGCGTTTGAAAGCGGAATCGTGTGGATTAGAGTGGATTCCGACAAGCATCTCCTGCCTTGGTTCGAGGTCGCGCGCGTTGAGCACCACTCCGGAGATGCGCAGAGTGTCGAGTTCCGGGCCGGTTGAGAAAGTCAGGTTGAACCCCGGCAGCTTGTTTCCCTCGTTGTTGTCTTCTATGGCATTTCCGAAGTCGATGGAATATGTGGTGTTGGGCTGGAGCGTGTCGGCGAACTGCACGGTAACCCGTTTCCCGGAAGAGGAAACCCTCGGAGCCTCTTTTGATGTGGGAGATACCGTGACTTTGGTGAAGGCGTCCTTCACGTTTATGAGTTCGTTGAAGTCTATCGTAACCTTCCGGCCGCTGAAGTTGACTGAATACGGCATAGGGTTGGAACGCAACGCCACCGGCGGGTCTTCGTCTCGCGGGCCGCCCGAAGGATTGCCTGTCGAGGCGCAGGAATACAGCATGACGACGGCGATTGCCGCCGCCGACAACGGTAATATGCGAAGCAGTCGGCTTTTCATGTTCAAATCCAATTTGAGTTCAAAAGTAGGCATTTTTGGCGAAAAAGGACTTCTTGGCGGGATTAAAAATGAAGAAAATGGCGAAAAAACGCTTTTTTGGATGCCGAATTTGGGCCTACCTCGGAAATTTACACTATATTTGCAAGCTGAAAAAGGACTACCGGCCAAGCCGGCTGCCGTTTGTCGTATAAAACCGGCTGCGGCAGCGGGCAAAATCGCGTTAAAACAGAAAATTAAAAACAACGTAATAAACTAAAAAATGCAGAACAAAGGGTTTATCAGCACCATTGCGGTACTTCTGGTACTCATCTGCGGTTTTTATATCTCCTTTTCTTTCGTGACTTCCCACTACGAGAAGAAAGCCGAGGAGTATGCCGCAAGGGTCTCGAAGACGCATGACGTTACCAACGACGTCTACAAACAAAGTCTGAAGCAGTTCAATGACTCGATTGACAAGGAGAAGGTTTATCTGAACTACACCTACAACCAGGTGCGCCAGATGGAAATCGGCCTTGGCCTCGACCTCAAGGGCGGCATGAACGTCGTGCTCGAGATTTCAGTCCCCGACATCCTCAGGCAGTATGCCTCGGGTCCGGCACAGCTCAACCAGATCAACGCCGCCATCGCCAAGGTGGAGGCAGAAGGCGTGAAGTCGTCAGACAAGGACTTCATCTCGCGTTTCGCTTCCTTCATCCAGCCGGGAGCGATGGCAGGCCTTTTCAACCGCGAAGGTGAGCATCTGGGCAAAATCAAGAGCAACTCTTCAAACACTGAGGTTACTGCGGCTCTTCAGGAGCAGGTGAACAGCCAGGTTGACGCTGCATTCAACATCTTCCGCACGCGTATCGACCAGTTCGGCGTAGTGGCTCCCAACATCCAGAAGCTTCAGGACAAGAACGGACAGATTCTTCTGGAGCTTCCCGGAGTCAAGGAGCCTGAACGGGTTACGGAGCTTCTGAAATCGTCGGCCAACCTTGAGTTCTTCGAGGTGTACAACTACAATGAAATCAAGAATGACCTGAATGCGTTCGCTATGGCTTATGCGGCCCAGGACACGGTCAACAAGCTTAACCTTGTCGAACTTCTCGGCGGCCCGCAGCGCGACGGAAGCCCGGTGATCGGCCTCGTTACGCCTGCCAACCGCATGATGGTGGACAGCATCCTCAATTCGCCTCTCGCCAAGCAGAAGCTCCCCAGCGACTTCCATGCCGTGTGGGAAGTGAAGGCAACCGAAATACCTATGGCCGACAAGAACGGCCAGCCCGTGAAGAAGAGCGACGGCTCTTACAAGACCACCCCGTATTGGCAGCTTATCGCCCTGAAAGGCGAGGCCGCTCTTGAAGGCGACGCTGTTGTTTCCGCTTCGTCGGAATTCGACAATATGCAGGGCAATATGGTCAATATGCGCATGAACGACTCAGGCGCACAGGCTTGGGCCACCATCACCCGCAACAACATCGGACGCCCCATAGCCATCGTGCTTGACAACGCCGTGTATTCTTTCCCGAACGTCAACAACGAAATCACCGGCGGCTCGTCGCAAATCACCGGCAACTTCACTCCTGAAGAGGCCAACGACCTTGCCAATGTGCTCAAATCCGGTAAGATGTCGGCTCGTGTCGATGTGGTGAGCAACAACGTAATCGGCCCGTCGCTCGGAGCGGAGGCTGTGCAGCAGGGCTTCATATCGTTCATCGTGGCTCTTGTGCTCCTGATGATTTACATGATTGCCATCTACGGACTCATCCCCGGTCTCGTTGCCAACATAGGCATAATGCTCAACCTCTACTTCACGCTCGGCATACTCGCTTCGTTCCAGGCTGTGCTTACCCTTTCCGGCATCGCAGGTATCGTGCTTTCGATGGGTATGGCTGTGGACGCCAATGTGCTTATCTTCGAGCGTACGAAAGAGGAACTCCGCAACGGCAAGAAGCTCCGCCAGGCCATCAAGGACGGCTACAGCAACGCTTTCTCCGCAATCTTCGACTCCAACCTCACTTCGGTCATCACCGGTGTGATTCTCCTTATTTTCGGTTCCGGCCCGATCAAGGGCTTCGCCACGACCCTCATCATCGGTCTGGTATGCTCTTTCTTCACTGCCGTGTTCCTGACGCGCATAGCCTTCGACCTTATGACGAAAAACGGCCGCAACGCCGGTCTTTCGTTTGACACCGGTCTGAGCCGCAGGTTCCTGATGAACACAAACATCAACTTCATGGGTTCAAGAAAGGTGTCGTCGGCCGTATGGCTTACGCTCATCGTGATTTCAGTCGCTTCGCTTGCATTCCGCGGCATGAACCAAGGCATCGACTTCTCCGGTGGCCGCAACTACGTGGTGCAGTTTGACAAGAATGTCAATCCGCAGGAGATTCAGAAGAATCTTGCCGACCTTCTCCAGACTACTGCCAACGACAAGACTGTCAGCGTGGGCGTAATCACGATTGACAACGATACCAAAGTCCGCATCTCCACCAACTACAAGATAAACGACGAGAATCCCGGAGTCGAGAATGAAATCACCGACCTTCTCTATCAGGGTCTCCAGAAAGAGCTGACAGGCAAGGACGGCAAGGTGATGGACAAGAACGGTTTCACCGTGGCTGACGAAAGCCGTGGCATCATCTCGATTCAGAAGGTGGGCCCGTCTGTGGCCGACGACATGAAGCGCGACGCATATTGGGCAGTGGGGCTTGCAGTGGTCTGCATGTTCCTTTACATCCTGCTCCGATTCCGCAACATCGCCTTCTCTGTGGGTGCGGTTTGCGCAGTGGCGCTCACGGCATTCCTCATCATCGGTTTCTACTCCGTCTGCTGGGGCTTCTTCCCCTTCTCTATGGAGGTTGACCAGTCGTTCATAGCCGCTATCCTGACAATCATCGGTTATCAGATCAATGACACGGTGGTGGTGTTCGACCGTGTGCGCGAGATGATGAAGATTTATCCGAAGGAAGACCGTTTCCTCACGTTCAACAAGGCATTGAACACGACCCTTACGCGTACCGTGAACACTTCGTTCTCGACCTTGCTCGTGCTTCTCTGCATCTTCTTCCTCGGCGGCGACACGATTCGTTCGTTCACGTTTGCGATGATCTTCGGTGTCGTCGTGGGCACATTCTGCTCGCTTTATTGCGCCGCTCCTGTGGCATACTCGATCATTGCCCGCTCGAAGAAAAAGACGGAAGCCGTTGCCGAAGAGGGCACGAAGCTCCAGGGCAACCGCCGCTTCAAATGATTTTCTGCTGAACAAGCATACTGATTAATGACAAGTCCGTCCGGGATTGAACCGGACGGACTTGTCTGCTTTTTGTGAGAACATAAACGTTGTTGTCTTTGTTGGAAAAATATGTTCAACTATAAACTATTGCACGATATGATAAACGCACGTATCCTCCTTATGCTGGCGGCATTGCTGTGCCTGCCTTCTGCAGCATTCTCTCAGGCTCAACGAAGCCGGGACTTCAAAAACAAGTATAGACTGAAAGAGGCCGTGGTGCTGAGCCGGCACAACATACGCTCTCCGCTTTCTGGCAACGGAAGCGCGTTGGGCGAGTTGACGCCCCATGAATGGTTTGAATGGAGTTCGGCTCCCAGCGAGCTTACGTCCCGAGGCGGCGCATTGGAGACGATAATGGGGCAGTTCTTCCGAAAATGGCTCGTGGATCAAGGCCTTTTCCCGGAAAACCATGTCCCGACAGCCGATGAGGTGAACATATACGCCAATTCGATGCAGCGCACCATTGCCACCGCGCAGTATTTCGCTTCCGGGTTCATGCCAATGGCCAACCTGACGGTCAACCACCGCTTTTCTCCGTCAAAGATGGATCCGGTGTTCTGTCCGCAACTGACCAAGGTTTCGCCCGAGTTCCAGGCCGAGGCGATGAAGCAGATTGCCGCCATGGGCGGAAAGAAAGGGATTGCTGGCATCAACGAGGCCATTAAGCCTAACTATGAGCTGATTGCCGAAGTACTCGACCTTAAGGATTCCCCGGCGGCGAAATCGGGCAAGACAAAGGCTTTTGACGACTACAACACTGAAATCATACTTGAAAAATGGCAGGAACCGAAGATGAAGGGCTCGCTTAAGGACGCGAATTCCGCTTCAGACGCCTTCATACTCCAGTATTACGAGCAGCCGGACACGCTTAAGGCCGCTTTCGGGCATGACATAGACCGCAGGAAATGGAAAGAGATAGCGAAAATCAAAGATGTATACGGCGACGTGCTTTTCACTGCTCCGGTTGTGGCTGCCAACGTTGCCCATCCGTTGCTCAAATATATGTTTGACGAGCTGAATTCCCCCGACCGCAAATTCACTTTCCTTGTGGGGCACGATTCCAACATAGCCAGTGTCGCTGCCGCGCTCGGCGTTGAAGACTACACGTTGCCCGAGGCAATCGAGCAGAAGACCCCGATTGGTTCCAAGTTCGTGGTGGAGAAATGGACAGGCCCGGACGGAAAGGAATATGGCAGCATCAACCTGGTTTACCAGTCTGTAGACCAGCTCCGCAACGTTGAGCTTCTTGACCTTGACAATCCGCCGATGATTGTTCCCTTGAAGCTTAAAGGGCTTCAGCCGAATGCCGACGGGCTTTATCCGATGGCAGACCTTATGAATCGTTTTGAAGAGGCCATTATGGCTTATGACGACATAAGATGATTCAGGTGTGGGATGAATGGAATAAGGAGCTGATGCGGTTTATTTACGCATCAGCTCCTTATCTGTTTTCGTGAAACAGCGTCTGAGACTTGGTGTCTGAGCAGATGAAGCCTAATCCGGGTTTACGGATGTTTCCTCGTCCCAGAACTCGTCGTTCCAGTCTTCGTCGGTTAGGAGCAGGTCGTCTTCCGGCAAGGGGTCGGCCTCGAAGATGAAGTCGTCTTCCTCCTTGACACGGTGGCGCATGTCGAGCGGGCGGTGAATCATGTCGAATGCCGCCTTGTTGTCTTCTGAGTTGATTTCGCGCCAGAGAAGGTCTTTCAGTTCCGTGAGTCCTTGCCCGGTGACAGAAGATATGAATACGGTCGGCAGGTCGTCGGGCAGTTCCTGGGCTATCGCCTCGCGAAGCTCATCGTCGAGCATGTCGCTCTTGGTGACGGCAAGCACCCGGCTCTTGTCGGAAAGGTCGGGGTTGAACTCATGAAGTTCGCGCCGCAAGACGTCATACTCGTGTCGTATGTCGGGAGAGTCGGCAGGAACCATGAACAGCAGCACGGCGTTGCGTTCTATGTGCCTCAGGAACCTCAGTCCGAGTCCCCGGCCTTCGGAAGCGCCCTCGATTATTCCGGGTATGTCGGCCATGACGAACGATCTGCCTCCACGGTAGTCCACGATGCCGAGCGACGGCTCCATGGTGGTGAAAGGATAGTCGGCCACCTTCGGCTTCGCGGCAGATACCGAGGAAAGGAGCGTGGACTTGCCCGCATTGGGGAATCCGACAAGCCCCACGTCGCCGAGCAGCTTCAGCTCGAGCACCACGGCTTTCTCGATTGCCGGTTGGCCAGGCTGGGCATAACGAGGCGCGCGGTTGGTGGAGGTGGCGAAATGCCAGTTGCCGAGTCCGCCTTTGCCGCCTCGGAGGAGCTTTATTTCCTGTCCGTCTTCCGTTACGTCAGCAAGGAATTCCCCTGTCTCGGCATCGAACACCGCCGTGCCCACGGGCACTTCGATTGTGCGGTCTTCCCCGTCCTTGCCGAAAGAGCGCCCGGCTCCTCCCGACTGTCCGTCGGTGGCGAATATGTGTCGTTGATATCGCAGATGGAGCAGCGTCCATATGTTGCGGTTGCCTCGCAGGATTATATGGCCTCCGCGGCCGCCGTCGCCGCCGTCGGGGCCGCCTTTGGGTACATACTTCGCGCGATGGAAATGGCGGCTTCCCGCGCCTCCTTTGCCTGAGCGGCAAAGTATTTTCACGTAGTCTATAAAGTTGGTGTCTGCCATGATTTGTCTATGAGAAAGTAGAAAGTACAGAGTAGAGGGTAGAGAGTAGGGAGTACAGAGTAGGGGTTAAGTCCTGTGCCGGAGAACCAAGGATTACCGTCCAGGGCGGTTCATCAATTCGTCGGCATGTCTGAAGTCGGCGGGGGAGCCGATGTCTATCCAAGTCCCGTTGATGGGGAAATGGCAGACTTTCAGTCTGTCGGATATGATTGACTCTATGAAATCGGGCGCATCGAGATACTCTCCGGGCGTTATTCGCGACAACAGGCTGCGCTTCAGGATGTAAACGCCTGCGTTTGCCGAATAGTTGAAAGACGGCTTTTCCTGTAGCCCCACTACACGGTCTCCCTCGGTTTTTAGGATTGCGAAAGGCACAGCTATGTTGTGCGCTATCGTTGCCATTGTCAGGTCGGCCTCAGATGCCTTGTGGTGTCGGAACATTGCCTCGAAGTCAAGGTCGGTGAGGATGTCGGAATTCATGACGAGTATGTCGTCATGCCTCAGTCCGTCCACAAGCGCAAGGCTGCCCATCGTCCCGAGGCGGCGTGGCTCCTCGACGCATACTGTCGCGGCGCGGCGCGGCGCGGAGAAATGTTCCTGCAGCTGCTCTTTGAGGTAGTTGACGGTGATGAATATCCGTTCTATTCCGTTGGCTTCGAGCTCGTCCACATTGTAGTCTATTATGGCTTTACCTCCGATTTTGAGAAGCGGCTTGGGAGTCTTCAGCGTCAGGGGGCGCAGGCGTTCGCCACGGCCTCCTGCCATCATGACGGCATCGAGCGGAAGCATGCACTTGGTGGTCTTCAGGTCGATGATGCTTTGCAGGCGGCGTTCTGAGTCGAGCATAGGCATAAGCCTTATGCCGAGCCTGCGCGCATTGTCAAAGGCATCGAGCGGGTCGTCGTCGGGCGAGATGCACAGGAAATCGCGGTGCATCGCCGTCTCCACGGGGCTTTCCAGTCCGGCTCCGGCAATCAGAGAGCGGCGTATGTCCCCGTCTGTTACCGAGCCTGACACGCGTCTTTCTGCATCGCAGACGAAAAGCGTCATTGCCGTCCCGCAGAGCGCATTGATGCTCTGCATCGCTTCGAGGAGCGATGCGCTTTCAGGGATGATATGTCGGGTTATGTCGATGTTCATTTCTTGTATTTTTCAAGGGTCTCCTCAAGTTCGGTGATTACCATTGCCTTAAGTTCGCGCGGCGCGAGGACTTCGACCGATTTTCCGCAGGCGAGGATTTCATGGACAAGCTCGTAGTTGATTTTCACCCGCAGGGAGAATACGGAAAAGTCGTCGTGCACCTCCTCCGTCTGCGAATGGTGCAGCGGGAGCGCGCGGAAATACTTCGCCTGAGTGCGGTCGGCCTTCAGCCTTACGGTCTTTACGTCGGCCTTCGACGAGGAGATGCCTATGATGTTGTCGAAGATGTCGGCGGCGGAGTTGTCGTCCGGCATGACGAAAGTCTCCTTCATCAGGTTCAGCTCACGCACGCGGTCGAGGGCGTATGTGCGTATGTCGGCCGACTTTTCGCGCAGGCCCACCATATACCATCGTTGCTTGTAGAGTTTGAGGAAATAAGGATGGAACACTATTCCGGGTTCCGGACGCGAACGCGAGAAGCCCGCGTAGGTGAAGACGGTTTTCTCGTTGTTGCGTATCGCCTCAAGCACGTCGGGCAGGAACTCGCGTGCCGACGGGATTTCCTCCACGTAGACCCGGCCGTCCGTGTCGGCCGAAGACTTGAGTGCCGTGCCTACGGCATAGTTGTCGAGCAGCCAGTTGGAGAATGCCTTGTCGCGCTTGGAGCCGCTGCCCTCGATGAAATATTCGCCGAGCGAATTGCAGCCGATGTCGATATGGAAATTCTCTTCGATGGCACGGCGGTAATAATGGAACGTGCGCTCAGGCAGCGGCTTCCCTTCAGAGACAGGGGAGCGCAGCCAAAGGTCGTTGATTTGGGCGCGGGTGAGCCGCCCGTAGCGGTTGAGCGTATCGACGATCCAGACGAACCGGTTTATTATGTCGCGAGCCATACAGTTATAACAAACCGCAAAGATAGTCCTTTTCTGCGTGAAAACCAAACTCGCCTCCGAAAAGCATAAGAAATTCAGATAAAAGTTTTTCGGTCTTGGAAACAAATGGTTCACAACAAATCATGACTGTTGGCGTTATAATTAGATAATGAAGGCATTTGTGTGAATCAAGGCAGGAGATGTGTAAGCTGCGGCTCGGCATGTCAATTATGTTTTGCACCAATATGCTCGGATTATATATCACCCGAAAACAATTTTTAGACAAATGGATAAATTAAGTTATGCATGGGGGATGGCTATGGGCCAGCAACTCAAAGGTATGGGCGTGGAAAAGCTCGAGTTCGATTCATACGTAGGTGGCATCAAGGCTGCATTCGGCGAGGGCAAGCCCGAGATGGAGGCAGAGGAGGCCCACAAGCTCATCAACGAATATCTCCAGCAGCTTCAGGACAAGCTTGCCGCCGCGAGCAAAGAGGCAGCGAAGAAGTTCCTCGACGAGAACCGTGGCAAAGAGGGCGTGAAGGAAACTCCGAGCGGACTCCAGTACATGGTTGAGAAGGAGGGCACGGGAATGCGTCCGTCAGCAGCCGACGAGGTTACTGTGCATTATACGGGCAAGCTTCTCGACGGCACCGTGTTTGACAGCTCTGTCAACCGTGGCGAACCTGCTACTTTCCCTCTCAACCGCGTGATTCCCGGATGGACAGAGGGCGTACAGCTGATGAAAGAGGGCGCGAAATACCGTTTCTTCATCCCCTCGGACCTTGCATACGGCGCACAGGGCATACCTAATGCCATTCCGCCGCATTCGACTCTCATTTTCGACGTGGAGCTTATCAAGGTAAACCATAAGAGCGACATAATAATCTGAGTGCAACCGGATTCGGAAGGAATCAGGAAGTGCAGAGCAACAATACCAGAACTTAAATAGACAAATGAACAAGAACAGCTTAAAGATAGTTGCCGCTGCGGCGTTGCTGGGCGGATTCGGCGCGATGTCGTTGGCATCGTGCGGCTCGAAGAAATCAGAGGTCAACGATTCCGAGTCGCTTGCGGCAGTGCAGGCAGCAGAGGAGGCGGCCACTGAGGCGGATTCGCTTCCTCGGGGTTACGGCGCGGCTTTCTTCAACGATGCGGCCAATAAGGCCGCGACGGCTTCCGACTCCACTTGGGTGGAGACTGCAAGCGGTCTGAAATATGTGGTGGTGAGTGAGGGCAACGGTGCCGCTCCGACCGCAGAAGATGCAGTTACGGTGCATTATACGGGTATGCTTACCGACGGCACCGTGTTTGACAGCTCTGTGATGCGCGGCGAACCCGCCACGTTCCCCCTCGGACAGGTAATCAAGGGCTGGACCGAAGGCCTCCAGCTGATGAAGGAGGGTGGAAAGACCGTCTTCTATATCCCTTCGGGGCTTGCCTATGGCGAGAACGGCTCTCCCGGTGCCATTCCGCCGAATGCCGACCTGATTTTTGAAGTGGAACTCATCAAGGTCAACAAATGATGTTCCGCAGACGATATGCGTTGATAGCCGCGTCGGCCGTTGTGGCCGGCGTGGCTTTTGTTTCCTGCAAAGGGCGCACGACCGACAATGTCGAGCCTACGGGAGAGACAATAGAGGTTGTGGTTCCGATGGACACCACGGTCAATATGCAATAAGAAATCATTATGAAAAAGATGAAGATTCTGACTTTTGCGGTCGGACTGCTTTGCTTCGGCGCATGTTCAGGCCCGGGAGACGGCAAGCCGCTGAGCGACTATTCAGGTGCTTCGCAGGCAGACTCGCTTTCATATTTCTACGGCGCGATGTATGCCGACAATTATTGGCGTATGAGTGCCAATGACTCTGCAGCCAAGGCGGAAGCGGCGCGTAAGAAGTACCTTGAGGGCGTGGCTAAGGGAATCGGCCTCGGAAGCGACGACAAGCAGTATAATGAAGGATTGCTTGTAGGTCTCCAGTTCGCCACAGGAATGAAAGAACTTGAGGATGAACTTGGCGTGAGGCTGGACAAGGACGTAATACTCAACGCTATGGCCTATGGCCTTGAGTCCGATTCCACAATAGACGCCGCCGCTACGCAGCAGGGTCTGCAAAAGATTCTCCAGGCTCTCGGAGAGAAGAAGGATAAGAAAGATGCCGCCGAGGCCGACAAGGCAGTGGCTGCCGCAGCAAAGAAATCCGGAATGAAGCTTATGGCCGCCGGCCTTTACGGCAAGACGTTGAAGCCGGGAACAGGACCGCTGTTGAAAGAGGACTATGTCGTGAAAGTGGATATGAGCATGGCTTCGCTTTCAGGAAAGGAAGTGGCGTTTCCTATGCCTTCGGAACTGCGCGTCGGCACCGAGTTCAAAGGTTCTCCCCTCGGAGAAGCGCTCACGAAGATTCATGCGCAGGAAAGCGTGGAGCTTTACGTGTCGGCTTTCTCGATGTTCGGCCGTAATTGCGGACGTATGGGCTTTGAACCGAACGATGTGATCAAGGTTTCACTGACCACGCTCGGACTTCAGTCCGGGAGCTGACAACCTGTAAAAGCAGAATGAACGGAATGGAAATAAGAAATGTATGCCTTTGTGGCGGCGGTTCGCTCAGCCACGTGGTGGCGGGATGGCTCGCCCGTGAAGGCTACGGAGTTTCAGTGTTCACTCGGAGTCCGGAACGCTGGGACAGGAATCTCACCATACATACGCCGGAAGGAGGCTTCACCGTTACTTTGAAGGCGGTTTCTGCCGATCCGGCAGAAGTAATTGCCGATGCCGACGTAGTGCTGCTTACCGTGCCGGGCTACGGCAACCGGGACATACTCACGGCCATAAAGCCATGGTTGAAAAAAGGATGTTTCGTGGGCGGGGTCTTCTGCTCGTCGGGATTCTTCTTCGAGGCTATGGAGATGTTGCCAGAGACGGTGAAACTGTGGGGATTCCAGCGTGTGCCTTTTATTTCCCGTGTGGACGAATACGGCCATTCGGCTTATCTTCTCGGTTATCGTCCTGAATTCAGGATTGCCGTCGAGCACGCCGTGGAAGAGGACAAAGAGGCTTTCCGCCTTTGGGTGGAAAAGGCATTCGGAAGCAAGACCGTGCTTCTGAACAACTACCTCGAAGCAAGCATCACCAACAGCAATCCTATCCTGCACACGGCACGGCTTTACACGATGTTTGCCGGAGAGAACGAAGGCCGGACGTGGGATCACAACATCCTTTTCTATGAGGAATGGACGGTGGAAGCCGCCGAGCTGATGATGAAGATGGATGCCGAGCTTTTCCGTATCCTCAAGGAGCTGCCGGTGTCGCCGGACTACCTTGTGCCGCTGGTTGAATATTATGAAGGCCATGATGCGGTTTCCGTGAAGGATAAGCTTTCCTCCATTTCAGGTCTGAAAGGGATAACGTCGCCTATGAAGCAGACGGCTGGAGGATGGGTGCCGAATTTCGGCGACCGCTATTTTCTCGAGGATTTCGGATTCAGCCTGCGCTATATATACCTTCTTGCGCGTAAGCACGGCATAGCGACTCCGAATATCGACAAGGTTTATCTTTGGGGTCTTGACAAGATAAAAAGCCGTTGAATTTCAACGGCTTTTTTGTTTGCGGAATTTGGACAGCAACACGGAGGCATTGTGTCCCTGATTCATTTTTGGCGGTAAGGCTTGTTGAAGTCCACGTGCAGAAAGCCGTGGTTGTAGCGTTTGTCCTCGGGCGGCAGCTTCATATAGTCTCCATATTGCTTTCTGAGGAAAGCGTCGTTGTCGAGCAGCCCTCTGAGCTCTATGCCCTCGAACATTATCGGCATCCCGTCGCCGTAGACTTTCTCTCGGTCGAGATAAGTCCTGTAGTTTGGAGAATAGCATCCTACGGTCTTGCTTTCGTCAAAAGAGAAACGGGAATTGTTGAGGGCTACGGCCCGGCTTATGCCAGAGCGCGTGTATATCCTGCGCAACATCAGCGGCCACCAGCTTCTCGGGCCTTTCCCGTGTTTGTAAGGGTCGCGGTGGAGGAAGTGCAAGAGCTTGCATTGGCGGCGGAAACGGCGGTAGAGCCTGTCGCGGACTTTCCTGTCTTCCGGAATCCCGTCTATCGGGAACACGTCGATGAATATTCCGCCTGTGTACGGGCGTGTCGGGCCTTCCACGATTGTAGTGCGTATGTCCTCTATTTTGGCGAAATAGAACGGGAAGTCAGGGTCGTTGAGGTGGCAGCGCAGCCGGAAATGTGGAGGCAGCCATTCGTTGGCGTGGCGGATGAATTCCTCATAGTCGGGGCGGGGCATCGATATGTCGGCATCGTCGTCCCAAGGGATGAAGCCTCCGTGGCGAACAGCCCCGAGCAGGGTTCCTCCTTCGAGGTAGTAGCGCAGCCCGTGGCCTCTGACGGATCGGTCGGTCTCTTGGAGGATTTCAAGCATCCTCATCTGCATCTTTCGTATGTCGTAGCTCATAGGTGAGATCAGGTGAAGGTTTTTATGGCTTTTTTATGCCGGGCAATGTCGAAGGGTCGAAATCCCTGTAGGGATGGTCAAGGTCGAGATGGAAGAATCCGTGTTGCTGAATCTCTTTCGGGGGCGGAGGCGTCATATAGTCGCCGTAGATTTGTGTCAGCCGTGCGTCCGGATTGATGACGCTCATGAATACACCGTCTTCAAACCTTATGGGCGTGCCAGGGCCGAGTTCCTTTTCACGGTCGAGCGGACGCAGCTTCTGTCCGAAGAGGTTGGCGACGTATTTTGATGTCTCGAACGGATACTTCATTGACAGTTCCCGTATTATGTCTTGTACACGTTCCGGCTTGTATATCTTGCGTATGATAAGCGGCCACCAAGAAGATGGCCCGTGTCCGTGCTTGTAAGGGTCGCGCCAAGTGATGTAGAGCAATGATTTCAGCCGTTTATAACGCTTGGCGTGCGCTTTTCGTTCCTTTTCCGACTCAGGCACGCCGTCCATAGGGAAGACGTCGATGTATGCCCCGCCGAGATAATAAAGATGCGGACGTTCCACGAGTGTGGTGGAGGCATCCTGCACCTTGCCGAACTGCAGAGGATAGTTAGGGTCGTTTTCGAAGCATACGAATTCATAAGGCTCAGGCATCCATTCTTTTGAATGCTTGATCAGCAGCTCGTAGTCGGGTCTTGGCATCATTATGTCGAGGTCGTCGTCCCAAGGGATGAATCCCCCGTGGCGCACGGCTCCGAGCAAAGTGCCGTATTCCAGATAATAACGCAATCCGTGGTTGCGGCACATGATGTCGAAAGCCTTTAGGATGCTGAGCAGCCGCAGTTGTAGCGTGCGTATATCGTAAGATTGCATAATCTGTTTATGTTTCGGTTATTTGAATCCGATTTTGCGCCGAATGCCGTTTTCGGACTTTTTGTTTCCGGTCTGAAGTTCGGCCAATGATTCGTTGATCAGTTCGAGCTGCATACGGGTGTCTTCGTTTATGTCGTTGAAATCCCCGATTACTTCATCCATATATTGTTCCAGTTTTGCCACGCGTTTTTCAAGCACGGCAAAACTGTCTGCAGGAGGTTGGTTGAGCATCTTCCTGACAGAGACGAATGCCCTCATGATGGCTATGTTCACTTGAATGGCGATTTCGCTTTTCAAAACGCTGGACAACATTGCCACGCCTTGTTCGGTGAAAGCAAGAGGATTCTTTCTCACACCACCCCAACTTGATATCACAATTTGTGATTTCAAGTTTCTCCATTCCTCCTCATTCAGTTGAAACATAAAGTCTTCCGGGAAGCGGCTGATGTTACGTTTTACTGCTTGATTGAGTATACGGGTTTCGACCCCGTACATTTGAGCGAGGTCTCTGTCGAGCATCACCTTCTGGCCTCGTAACTCGAAAATTTTGGATTCTATGGCTTTAAGCTGGTTCATTCTTATCGGAAATTACAGGTTGCGTTCCTTTTCTCGGAATCTGGCTTCATTCTGTGCCTCGTAGATCTTTGCAAGCATGTAGAAACGCGATATCGCGTCCTTTTTCGCCACGATGTAACCGGCTATGCCATATCGGAACGAACCGCCGAGAATGTAGATTTTGAAGAAAAACCACCACGGCACAAAAATCATAGACAGAAGATTAACCTTTTTGCTTCTCTTCTTTTCTGCCTGTGCGGAAGTGTAGCGGTTCATCCTCTCGACAATGTCGGTGAGGCTTACGGATTTATGGATAAGGGCGAGGTCTGTTCTTTTAGAAGGTATTCGGTCGATGCGTCCGGCAACGGTGGGGTGGGAATGTATTGTGGCCGGCCAGTCCGAACCGTCGCGTTTCAGGAATCTTAGCTGGGAATCCGGGTAGGATGATTTCCTGAACCGATGCATCACGTAATTTTTGCGTGGGATGAAGAGGCCTGCCACGTCGCTGGGATTCTCGATGAATGCATACAGATAATCGCGCAGCCGGGGAGTGATTTTTTCATCCGCATCAAGCACGAGTACCCAAGGGTTTGATGCGCTTTGAATCGCGGTGTTGCGGGCCGGTTCGCAAATAGTGTGGCTTCCTTTGGGAAAAATGATTGTTTTGCAGCCGTTGCGACGGGCTATCTCGACGGTTTCGTCGGTCGATTCCATGTCGCATACCACGATTTCATCGAAGCCTTTCACAGAGTCGAGGCATTCCTGAAGGTTTTTGGCCTCATTGTATGTGTTGATTACTACTGAAATTCCCATAATGCAAAATTACGGAAATAAACCGAGATGCCCAAGGTTTAAGGGACATTAAGCGCAAATATTTGCGAATCAGGGCGGAATGTCCTGTTGGTGCTGGAAATGACGGTGCTGAGTCATTGACGAAGAGTTGTATTTGCCGGAATTTCTGACGATTGAAAATAGCCCTCGTTTTTGAATGTGTGGTTTATTCGGCTTTTTGTTGTAACTTTGCGAATCATAACCGTATCAGATATGAATGATAAATCGACAAGTGTGGAGATTGGCTCTTTGAAGGACAAGGAGAAGATAAAGATCCTTTTTGTGTGTCTGGGGAATATATGTCGTTCGCCGGCTGCGCAGGGTGTGATGCAGAGGCTTGTTGACGAGCGCGGTCTTTCGAGCCGCTATGAGCTGGACTCGTGCGGATTCTATGGCGGACATGCCGGCGACTTGCCCGACAAGCGTATGCGTGTGCATGCGTCCCGGCGAGGATACGACCTGACCCATCGCTCACGGGTGATTCGTCCATGGGATTTCGATGATTTCGACCTGATTGTCGGTATGGACGACCGTAACATCTCCGATTTGCTTGAGGCGGCTCCGTCGGCTGATGCTCAGCGGAAGGTGGTGAGGATGATTGATTTCGCCCGCTGCCATCCTTACCAGGACTGTGTGCCGGACCCTTATTACGACGGTGCGCAGGGGTTTGAACTTGTGCTCGACCTTCTGGAAGATGCCTGTGCCGGATTATTCGACGAGATTGAAAAATAAACCGAATCCCGCGGGTTTTGTCAAATTATTAAAAACGAAAAGATATGAAAAGATTTTTTGCTGCATTCGCGTTGTTGATTTCAATGGCCATGCCGTTGTTTGCCGCCACTGAACCCGCTTTTCCGGGCGGAGAGGAGGCTATGAATAAATATATATCCGAAAACCTCCAATATCCTGCCATGGCCAAGGAAAACGGTGTGGAAGGGATTGTCAACGTGGCCTTTACCGTTAAGTCTGACGGCTCTATCGGTTCCATCAAGATTGTAAGGATGATTGATCCGGACCTTGAACAGGAGGCCATCCGCCTTGTGAAGTCGATGCCTAAGTGGACTCCTGCCGATGATGGCGGAAATCCTGTCGATGCGACCGCGACGGTGGCGATTCCGTTTATCCTGTAAAAAGGTTCCCGTATGTTGAAATTCGGAAAGATTGCTGTCGGGGTCTTGGCGGCCTCGATGCTTTTTGCAGTTTCTGACGCCTCAGCCTAAAGAAAGGCTCTTCGGCGGCCAGAACGCTTTTCTGCCGTATGTTCAATGCTATGAAGCACAAGAGCCGGGCTCTTGATGCCGGAGTGGGCAGAGGAGACCTCGCGGTGGTTGAAACGCCCCATAGTCAGCTCCGTAAAAGGTCTTGCCGATTGTGGCAACAGAAAGAATCTGCCAAAGATATTTCTTTGGCGGATTTTTTGTACTTTTGCGCAGAAGTATGAATATGTTGAACAGACTTTTGTGCCTGTCAGTGGCTTTTTTAGGTCTTTTGGAGGCGTTCGCTTCCGGGCCTTCTGAAACTGTGATGCTTGATCAGGTCTGGATGTTTTCTCAATCCGGTTCGGACAAATGGCTGACGGCCACGGTTCCCGGCACGGTGCATCAGGATTTGTTGAGGCATCAGATGATTCCCGATCCGTTTTGGGGCACCAATGAATACAGAATCCAATGGGTGGAGAATGAGGATTGGGAATACAGGATGGTATTCACCGTAACCGATGAGCAGCTTGCCCGCGACGGGGCGATGATGACGTTTGAAGGGCTTGACACTTATGCCGATGTCTATCTCAACGGGGCGTTGCTGCTCAAGGCAGACAATATGTTTGTCGGTCATGAAATCCCGGTGAAGGAATTGCTGCGCCGTGGCGAAAACCGGCTTTATGTCCGTTTCAGTTCGCCTGTCAAAGAGGCATTGCCCCAATGGGCATCCAACGGCTTTGATTATCCGGCAGACAATGACCATCATGACAAGAAACTCAGTGTGTTCACCCGTAAGGCTCCTTACAGCTACGGATGGGACTGGGGCATACGTATGGCCACAAGCGGTATCTGGCGGCCTGTCTGCATCAGCTTTTACGATGAGGCATGCATCGCCGACTATCACGTGAAGCAGGTTTCGCTCACCGACAGTCTGGCCGTTATGTCCAATGAGCTGGAGATAAACTGCGTGTCGCCTGACGATACCGGTGCGGAGGTTGTGGTCATGGCATCGTTGAATGGCAAACCGATAGTGAAAACCGGAAAAACAGTAATATTGAAACATGGTGTCAACCGGGTGGAGGTTCCGGTGGAAATAAAGAATCCCGTGCGCTGGATGCCCAACGGCTGGGGCGATCCGGTGCTTTATGACTTCAATGCGTATGTGGTATGCGACGGCGCGGCAGTCGCGTCGGAAAGCCATAGGATAGGTCTGCGCACTGTGCGCTTGGTGAATGAAAAGGATGAACATGGAGAATCGTATTATTTTGAGGTCAACGGAAAGCCGATGTTTGCCAAAGGCTCAAACTACATACCTGCCGACATGTCTTTGCCCTCGATGACAGATGAGCGGTATGCTGCGCTCTTCCGGGCCATCAAGGAGGCAAATATGAATATGATACGCGTCTGGGGCGGCGGGGCTTACGAAGACGACCGTTTCTATGATCTTGCCGACGAGAACGGCATACTGGTGTGGCAGGATTTTATGTTTGCCTGCACTGCTTATCCTGCCGATCCGACGTTTCTGAAGCGCGTCTCCGAAGAGGCCGACTACAACATAAAGCGTCTGCGCAATCACGCCTGCCTTGCTATGTGGTGCGGCAACAATGAGGTTCTTGAAGGGATGAAGTATTGGGGTTGGAAGTCGCGCTATTCCCCGGAGGTCTACGCGAAGATGCGGAGCGATTACGACAAACTTTTTCGCGATTTGCTTCCGGCCAAAGTGCAGCAATGGGACGAAGGGCGTTCCTATGTCCACACGTCTCCGTATTTCGCCAACTGGGGACGTCCGGAGTCTTGGGGGACAGGCGACAGCCACAATTGGGGAATATGGTACGGAGAAAAGCCTTTTGAATCTGCCGATAGGGAAATCGGCCGGTTCCAGAGCGAATTCGGTTTTGAGTCTTTTCCGGAAATGAAGACGATTGGCGCGTTTGCTCCCCGGTCGGAATATGCCGAGGATTCCGATGCTATGAAATCCCATCAGAAGAGTTCGATGGGCAATGATTTGATACGCAGGTATATGGAGCGGGATTATGTCGTGCCGGAAAGATTCGAAGACTTTGTCTATGTCTGTCTTGTGATGCAGGGACGTGGAATGCGCCATTGCTTCGAGGCCCACAGACGCAACCGTCCGTATTGTATGGGCTCTCTTTATTGGCAGCTGAACGACAGCTGGCCTGCCGTGTCATGGTCTGGAATCGACTATTTCGGCAACTGGAAAGCTCTTCATTATCAGGCCCGCCGCGCGTTCGCTCCGATGATTGTCAATCCTGTTCAGGAGGGGGATAGCCTTAATGTCTATCTGATTTCCGACAGGTTGGAAGATTCCGATGATATGGTGTTGGAAATGAGGTTGATGGATTTCAACGGGAGGGCGATTTCCGGGAAGTCTGTGAAGGTAAGGGTTCCGGCCAACAGTTCGGTTAAGGCATATGGATCGGATATTGACGGGATGGTTGATTGTGGGCGGCGGAGAAACTGTCATCTTGTGTGTTCGTTGAAAGACCGATATGGGAAAGAGATGGCTCAGACAGTGTATTATTTCCTTCCGACCAAGGATTTGGACTTGCCTGAGACCGAAATACACACCAGCGTGAAGACTTTTGAAGGCCGATGTGAGGTAACGCTTACATCGGCGAAACTGGCGAAAGACGTTTTTGTGCAGATTCCGATTCAAGGTGCGTTATTCAGTGATAACTTTTTCGATCTTCTGCCGGGAGAGACGAGGAAGGTAGTGATAACGTCGCCTGAAATAAAGAGAGGTTCCAATCCGGCTATAAAGATAAAGCATATACGTGATACATACATATGAATAAGGTAATGAAAACTGTAGCGGCAGCGGCCATAACCGGTTGCCTGTGCGCCCAAGCAGATATGAAAGCGGTGGAGGTTGACTATCGGGTCGTTCCGTTGCCTCAGGAGGTTTCTGTGAGTCCTGGCGGATTCGCATTGGGGAAGGACGTAAGAATAGTCTATCCCGAAGGCAACGAAGCCATGAAGCGCAATGCCGGTTATCTTGCCGGATATCTCAGGGAAGCCACCGGAACTCCCTATCGTACTGAGGCCGGGGAAGGCCGCAATGGAGACATAATCCTCCGTCTGGAGTCGGGCGACGGATTGCCGGAAGCCTACACGTTGAAGGTGGACGGCGACGGGATAGTGATTTCCGGTACGGGCGAAGCCGGGGTCTTCTACGGCATACAGACACTCCGCAAATCGATTCCGGCGGTGGCGGGTGCCTCTCTGGTGCTGCCTGCCGTGGAGGTGAAGGACGCCCCGCGTTTCGGCTACCGTGGCGCGCATTTCGACGTGAGCCGCCATTTCTTCACCGTGGACGAGGCCAAGACATTCATTGACATGATGGCTCTTCATAACATGAACCGTCTGCACTGGCACATCACAGACGACCAAGGCTGGCGCATCGAAATAAAGAAGTACCCGAGGCTTACGGAGATAGGCTCCAAGCGTAAGGAGACCGTAATAGGCCGCAATTCAGGTAAATACGACGGCAAGCCATACGGAGGCCATTTCACCCAGGAGCAGGCTCGGGAAATCGTGGACTATGCGGCCAAACGATACATAACGGTGATTCCGGAAATAGACCTGCCGGGCCATATGCAGGCCGCACTGGCGGCTTACCCCGAACTTGGCTGCACAGGAGGCCCTTATGATGTCTGGACGATGTGGGGCGTTTCGGAAGACGTGCTGTGTGCCGGAAACGACAAGGTGCTTGACTTCATCGACGACGTGCTGACTGAGATAATGGACATATTCCCGTCGGAGTATATCCATATAGGCGGCGATGAATGTCCGAAGGTGAGATGGGAGAAATGTCCGAAGTGCCAGGCTCGCATTGATTCGTTGGGCATAAAGAGCGATTCGGAACACACAAAGGAGGAGTATCTGCAGAGCTTTATTATCCACCACGGCGAGAAACTGCTCAACGCCCACGGGCGCAAGATGATAGGTTGGGACGAGATTCTCGAAGGAGGACTCACGCCCCACGCCACCGTCATGTCGTGGCGTGGAGAGGCCGGAGGAATAAAGGCCGCCAGGATGCATCACGACGTGATAATGGTGCCGAACACGTATCTGTATTTCGACTATTATCAGACCAAAGACACTGAAAACGAGCCTTTGGCCATAGGCGGATATGTGCCGCTGGAACGGGTCTACGCTTATGAGCCTCTTCCCGATGTGCTTTCCACCGAAGAACAGAAGCATATCCTCGGACTGCAGGCCAACCATTGGTCGGAATACATACCGACCATGTCGCATCTCCAGTATATGGCGCTTCCGCGCTGGGCGGCTCTTTCCGAACTGCAATGGACTCTTCGGGAGATGAAGGATTATGACGACTTCCTGCATCGGCTCCAGCGTCTGGTCAAGACATACGAGGCGGAAGGTTACAATTACGCGAAGCACATATATGATGTCAATGCCGATTTCCTCCCTGACTCTGAGACGGGAGCAGTGAAGGTGGGGCTGAAGACCATTGACGGCGCGACGGTAAGGTATACGCTCGACGGAACGGAACCGACCGCGTCTTCACCGGCGGCCGGCGGGATGGTTGCGATAAATTCAGACTGCACGTTCAAGGCCAAGGCTATGCGCCCCGGCGGGGATAGCCGTGTCCTTTCCGAGAAAATAGCATTCAGCAAAGCCACCTGCAAGCCGATTACGGCCAACCAGCCGGTCAACAGGCAATATGAATACAAAGGAGTGTCCACTTTGACCGACGGCCTGAAAGGCGGCCTTAACTACAAGACCGACCGGTGGATAGCCTTTTACGGCAACGCTATGGATGTTACCATTGACCTCAAGGAGCTGACAGGGATTTCAAAAGTGGCATTCACTTCCTGTGTGGAGAAAGGCGACTGGATATTCGATGTGCGCGGCATCACGGTAGAAGTGTCGGAAGACGGCAAAAATTTCACCGAAGTGTTTTCAGAAGAATATCCGGCTATGAAAGAGGACGACCGCAACGGCCTTTACGACCATGAATGCGTGTTCGCGCCTGTAAAGGTCCGGTATGTACGCGTCATAGCCGATTCGGAACGCTCCATTCCTGAATGGCATGGAGGCAAAGGGTCGCCGGGCTTCCTCTTTGTGGATGAAATAGCGATAGAGTAACGGTATGTTGGGGTTTATATGATTATGGTTGCACGCATATTGGTCTTGCTATGGGTGGCGTTGGCTGTCGCTTCGGGTGGCATTTCGGCTCGCAGGGTGATTCCTGTTCCGTTGAAGGCCGAAGAGAAAGAAGGCTCGTTTGTCATAGACCGTGACACAAAACTGTATTCAAATCTTGAAGGTGAGGAAAGGGCAAGGATGTCATCTTATCTTGAATCCATCCGGCCTTTTCTCAATCGGCAATTGCGTTCAATGGACGAAGAGGCCGGAAAAGGAATCTTTTTGATGAAGATATGTGCCGATTCCGTTGTTTCCCCTGAGGGATACAGACTTGAATCAGGACCGGATGGAATCGCCATAACGTCTGCCACGGACGCGGGTCTGTTCTATGGATTGCAGACGCTGCTCCAGTTGGCCAGTCCTTCCCTGAGGCGATGGGCGGTTATCTGCCGTTGTCGAAAGTCTATTCCTATGATCCGGTGCCTGCTGAACTTTCTGAACGCGAGGCAGAGCTGGTCTGTGGCGTTCAGGCCAACCTTTGGGCTGAGTACATATTTTCCGACAGTCATTATGAATATATGATTTATCCGCGTGCCTTGGCTCTTGCCGAGATTGCGTGGAGCTCTCCTGAACATAAATCATACGAAGATTTCCGTGAAAGCGCACTTGATGAGGTGGAATGGCTGCGGACAGAAGGTTATGATGCTTTCCCGCTGAAGGACGAAATCGGGGACAGGACAGAATCAAGGAGTCCTGTAAGACATATGGCGTCGGGTAAATCCGTGAAATACAATGCGCCGTACAACGACAACTACAAGGCCGGAGGAGACGGGGCATTGACCGACGGACTTAGAGGGAGTTGGGCAAACAACGACGGTGTATGGCAGGGCTTCATCTCCCGGGGACGTCTCGATGTCGTGGTGGATCTGGAAAAGGAGGAAGAAATCACTTCTGTAAGCGCGGATTTCCTTCAGTCGGCAGGGCCGGAAATCTTCCTTCCGGCGGATGTTGTGATTTCTGTGTCATCTGACGGTGAGGATTTCACCGAACTCGTACATATGGAAAACGTAGTGTCGAGGACTCCTGCCGACTGCATAAAGAATTACGGCTGGAAAGGCAAATCAAAGGCTCGCTACATACGTTATCAGGCTCGTTCGGACAAAAATCTCCGGGGATGGATATTCACTGACGAGATTGTAGTCCGTTGAAGCGTTCCGATATGCCGGTCAAAAGCACGCAGGCAGGCTATGGTTCATGAGGGGCAACGATTTTGATGCAGTGTCATGGATTTTGACTATCTTTGCGGCATGATTTGGAAGTCATGACAGACAACAAACCGTATGGTAAAAACGTTTTTCAGACAGTTCAATTCCGGTCATGACAGGCCAAAATAATCAGATTCTATGAAACAGACATTGAAAATATTTGCTTTGGTGGCAATTGCGGTGGCTTTTGCCGCTATGCCTGTGGCAGCAAAGAAGGATAAGGGGGGCGAGGCCCGCATCAAATTCACTGAAGACCGCCATGACTTCGGCCTGATAGACGAGAACGGGGGGCCGGTGAGCTGTGTGTTTGAGTTCGTCAACGCAGGCAACGGTAATCTTGTGATAAAGGATGTGCGTACGCAATGCGGCTGCACGCGTCCTGAATACCCGCAGAATCCCATTGCGCCGGGCAAGAAAGGCAAAATAAAGATAACGTTTCTCCCCCAGGGCCGTCCGGGGAGCCTCAACAAGACCGCAACAGTCTACACGAACGGAAAGCCTGGAAAGGTAGTGCTCCAGATCAAAGGCCGTGTAGCTCCGAAGAACAAGAAATGATGCCAAAAGCGTTTTCATTGGCCATTGCGGCTTTGTTGCCGTTAGCCGCTTCAGCTCAACTGGAGTGGTTGGCTACCGATTATGATTTCGGGACAATGAAGGAGATTGCCGGGCCTAAGACCGGCAGTGTCAGGTTTGTCAACCGTGGCGACAAGCCGGTGGTGATCAATCAGGTTCGTCCGAGCTGCGGATGCACCGGGGCGGACTATACCGAAGGTCAGATAGCACCGGGCGACACGGCGACCGTCAGCTTCACGTATAATCCCAAGGGACGCCCGGGACGCTTCGAGAAGACTGTCAAGGTCTATGTGGGAGAAGACAACGAACGGACTACGATTAAGATCAGAGGCACGGTGATCGGTGCGCCGGAGACGCTTCAGACAAGCTATCCGGTGGAGGTCGGCCCTCTGCGTCTTTCACAACGCATACTTACAGCAGGCGACGTGCGCTACGGCACGGCGCGCCATCTGTTTCTGCAAGGATACAACCAAAGCCCCGACACCATTTACCCCGTGTGGAACCATCCGGCAAAGTCTCTCAGCATCGGAATCTCCAGCCGGGCGGTGGCGCCAGGGGACGGGGTTACGTTCAGCGTGTATTTCAACACACGCGAGGGTGAATTGCCGGGGACAGTGAGCTATCCCATTGAAATCATTGCAGACTCGACCGCTTCTGAGCCTGCGGTGGCAGATGTGGAATTCAGGGCCAATGTGGTTCCGGATGCCATCGGCCCGGGCGCGTCCGACTTGAAGGACGCTCCGTCTATCACACTTAGCCCCGCGACTGTGGATTTAGGCACAGTGGGCGAAAAGGCAGAGCTTGGCTTCATCGTCAGCAACACGGGCAAAAGCGACCTGCAGATAAAGCGTATGTATGGGGATGGGATTGCCATTACACGCTTTCCTGTACGTCTCAAGCCTGGCAAAAGCGGTGAATGCAGAGGCTCGGTAAAGCTGTCAGGCCGCGATGACGGCCCTTTTGCCGTTAAACTTGAGGTAGTAAGCAATGACCCGCTTAAGCCTTTGTCTGTCATAAAGGTGATTGGCATAAAAGAGACGAAATAAACTTATTTTAGCAGTATAAATAACTTAGTGATCATAATCCAGCTATGGAACATCCTGAAAATGATTCTCAATATAAAGGCCTGCAGGTCAACGGCGGTGTGATATCGCAGCCTACCGTAAATCCTTATCTCAAATTCCGCCCTCTCCGTCGCCGCGAGCTCACGCCTGCCGACTATGTGGACGGAATCGTGAAAGGCAACGTGAGCATCCTCGGACAGGCCGTTACGCTTGTGGAAAGCATTGCCGACCGCCATCAGGCAGTGGCGCAGGAAGTTATAGAGAAATGCCTGCCTTATGCAGGTGAGTCGCGGCGCATAGGCATCACAGGTGTCCCGGGAGCCGGCAAGTCCACGTCCATCGACGTGTTCGGACTGCACGTGATCAGGCAGGGGCATCGTCTGGCGGTGCTTGCCATCGACCCGAGCAGCGAACGCACTCAAGGCTCCATACTCGGCGACAAGACGCGGATGGAGAAGCTTTCGCAGGAGAAAGACGCGTTCATACGCCCTTCCCCTTCGGCCGGGTCGCTCGGCGGTGTGGCGCGCAAGACCCGTGAGACCATAGTGCTTTGTGAAGCCGCCGGCTACGATACCATTTTCGTGGAGACTGTCGGAGTGGGGCAGAGCGAGACCGCCGTGCATTCTATGGTGGACTTCTTCCTTCTCATACAGCTTGCAGGAACGGGCGACGAGCTTCAGGGAATCAAGCGCGGCATAATGGAGATGGCCGACGGAATAGTCATCAACAAATGCGATGGCGACAATGTGGAACGAGCCAAGCTGGCTGCGGCCCAGTTCCGCAACGCACTGCATCTTTTCCCGCCTACGCCGAGCAAATGGGTGCCAGAGGTGTTGACATACAGCGGATATTTTGAGCTTGACATAGACAAGGTGTGGGATATGATAGACCGTTATTTCGACTATGTGAAGAAGACCGGGTATTTCGACCTCAAGCGTCAGCAGCAGGCCAAGTATTGGATGGTGGAGACCATAGACGAGCAGCTCCGCAGCAACTTCTACCATCTGCCGGAAGTGCGCGCTCTTCTGGAGCAGAAAGAGATGCGGGTGCTCAACAACGAGCAGTCGTCGTTCACTGCGGCCAAAGACGTGCTTGACTTTTATTTCGAGAGACTGCGCAACAGGGACTGATGTCTGTGAGGCAATAAATGCCCGCCGATGCCGTTCTATCAAAAGTGCCGGCGCACGCTGCATACGGACGCTTTGCGTCAAATCACATCAAATCTGAACCGAACGAAACATCATGAAAGCAATAGGCAAATTGCTGATGGCCTGTGTGGCTGTCGTGGCTCTTACAGGTTGTAAGAGTTCCAATCTCGCGTACTTCAGCGACATAACTGCGACTGAAGGCTCGCTTCCCATCATCAAGTCAGACATAAAGATTGAGCCTAACGACGAGTTGCTGATCAACGTGTCGTCGGAAGTCCCGGAGGCGACCTCCATCTACAATCTGCCTTACAACAATCCCGCCACCAGGGCAGGAGGCGATATGATAGTGAATCACACCACCACCCAGAAACAAACCTATATCGTTGACAAGAAAGGGGACATAATGTTTCCTATATTGGGGAAAATCCATGTCGTCGGTATGACTACTGCACAGTTGGCTGAGGAATTGACCCGCCGAATTGCAAAGGACGTGGAGGCTCCTTATGTAAGGGTTGAGCTGATGAACTTCAACGTCAACGTTATGGGTGAGGTACAGACTCCTGGCAGATACAATTTCGAGACGGAGCGTGTAAGCGTGCTTGATGCCCTTGCGAAGGCCGGCGATATGTCCGTTTTCGGCAAACGTCATAATGTGACCGTATGGCGTGAAGAAGACGGAGTGGTAACTTATCATAAACTGAATCTCAATGACTCAAAGGCATATTCGTCGCCTTATTTCTACCTTAAGCAGAACGATGTGTTGTATGTAGAGCCGTCGGAATCTCGTGCCGGTCAAGCGGATTATAACCAGAACAACAGTTACAAGGTAAGTGTGATTTCGGCCATAGTCAGTGGTGTGTCTGTCATCACCTCGCTTGTCATTGCGCTGGTCATCAACAATAAATAACGGATTTTTCGTCAGTCTCATAAAAACTCGCTTCCATAATAGTAAAACCGCTTTGACAATGGACAACAAACAACGTCTTAACAAGGAAGACAGCAAGATCAACATAAGCTTTATGGTGAATTCCTTTCGTAATTATTGGTGGGTATATGCCGTAATGCTATGCCTGTTTCTTGGCTTAGCCGCCATTTATGTGAAGGTGAAGTCTCCGTCCTACGAGATATATTCGTCGATTATTCTCAATGACGATGAGAACGACTCCAAGGGTTCTCTCGGAGGATTGGGGTCGCTTATGGCTTCTTTCTCATTGGGAGGAAGCGGCTACAAATACGTGGAAGACGAGCTTGTGCGTATTCGCAGCCACAGCTCTATGATGGAACTGGTGGAAAAACTCGGACTCAACGAGACTTATACCTCAAAGAAAGGGTTCTTCTCCCAGCGGCAGACCTATTTCAACGATTCTCCGGTGAAGGTCTATATTCCGGAATCTGTAATCGATACAATGTCTGTTTCTTCTTCGTTTAGGGTCAAAGTGAGTCCTGACGGAAGGAAAGCGGATATAATAGTGAAGCAGAAAAAAGATGAGGTCTACAACCGTAAAGGAGTGAATCTGCCGGCTATGGTCAAGACTCCATACGGAACTTTCCAGATTTCTACCACATCATTCTTCAAGCCCGGCGAGGAACTTGATATGAAGATTGGGATATTGAATCCTGCTGTCGCGGCAAAATCTGTCAACAAGAAGCTCAGCATAAAGTCTCCAAGCAAGAAATCCGATTTGGTGTTCATCAACTATGAAGATGTAAACATCGAGCGAGGAAAGGCTGTGTTGAACACCCTTGTGGACATTTACAACAACAAGCTTCTGAAGGATTACCGGAACCAGGCACAGGCATCTGTGGATTTCGTGAAGGATCGTCTTGAGAAGCTGTATAATGAGTTGGAGAAGAGCGAGACCAGCATCGAGTCATACAAACGTGCCAACAAGATTGTGGATGCCTCAGCCGAGGCTGAATATATATTTCTTAAGAAACAGACGGCAGAAAGAAGTATGATTGAATATGAGACGCGTGCGTCAGTGCTTAAGATGATAATTGAGTTCCTGCAGTCTGACAAAAACAAGTATTCGCTCATCCCGTTTGCGGATGATATGCCAAAAGAACCTGTTGAAGAATACAACAAACTCGTCATGGAACGTCTTCGCCTTCAGGAAAACGCAAAAGGCAACAACGCGGCGTTGAAATCGATATCCGCGCAAGTTGATGCTATGCGGGCTAATCTTATAGGTTCGCTTGAAAGCCAGCTTTCGGCTACCAGGATAGCCATATCCGATATGAACCGAGCCGAGGCCGGGACTGCAAGCCGCATTTCAGACTATCCTACGATGGAGAAAGACCTTTTGTCGCTCTATCGGGACCAAAAGATCAAAAACCAGATTTATTCCTATCTCCTTCAGAAACTTGAGGAGAACGAACTGAAGTTGTCTCGCGACATAAAAATCGGCAAAGTCGTGGATGAGGCTTATCCCAACATCGAGCCGTCGTCGCCCAACGCTCTTTTGGTTTTCGTTGCGGCATCAGCTTTTTCAGTCTTGTGTACGTATTGTGGGCTTTGGATTCTGAGCATTCTGTCTAAGTTGACAAGGCGTCACCGCCAACCGGCTGCTGAATAAACATTGAGCGTGTCTTGCAAGATGTCATGCAGTGTTGTAATGTCGTTTTACAGAGGATTATTTTGATTACGACACATATGAAAACAGGCGTGCCAGTCTATATCTCGAAAGGTGCATTGGTCATTTATTGGCTGATGTTCACCTTTTGGTTTCTTGGAGTATATCCTTTTTTGATACAGTTGGATTCCTATCAGCTGTTCTTGAACGTGGATGGCAACGTTACCATTTTTTTTGAAGGTTGTTATATTGCCCTGGGCTTGCTTCTGCTCCGCAACAGATGGGATAAAGCCGTGGTTTATGGCTTCATTGCAATCGCGTTCATAAGCACCGTTCTTGTCAATGGGCTGCCTGTGAAGGAATGGTTGAATGGTCTCCGGTTCTATGCACCTATGGTGTTCTTGCTTCCAGTCGTGAGATATGCCTTTGCTACACGTCCACGTCGCGAGTTCTTTATGGAACTGATGGATCGTTCGCTGTATGTCTTTTTGTGGCTTCAGGTGCCATGTATGTTGTATCAGTTGATTGTCTACGGTGGCTGGGACTATGGCGGCGGTTCGCTTGGTTTTTATCAGTCAGGTCTGATTTCAGAACTGATCTATGTCATATCGTTCTATCTGATGCTCCGCCGTTGGGACTATTCAAAGAATTATTTCAGGAATCTTGTAAATAACTGGATTCTTCTGTTCCTGCTTTTCCCTTCGTTCCTGAATGAGACGAAGGTGTCCCTGGTATATATAGTTTTTTATTTCCTGTTGCTTGTCCCGGTAAACAGGAAATTCGTCAAATCGATGCTGATAACCCTGCCATTGCTTTGTTTTATGATATGGCTCTTCAATTACTTCTATATGTCGGTCTACGGGTCTCGAACTGAGTCCGGAGAGATTCTGACAATGGAGTATTTTGATTATTATGTGATTGGTGATGAAGCGTCTTTTGACATTATGGAGTTGGCATACGAGAATTCGGATGATTCTGAAGACACTGATTTCCAGCGCGGTCTTAAATGGGTGGCGCTCCCTTGGCTGATGGATGACCATGGTGCTGAATCATGGATCTGGGGAAATGGTACAGGAATCCTTAAAGGGCATTCCAATGATGATCCTTCGGAGTTTGCCATACCCTACGGCTGGTTGTTTCAGGGGACAATCATGACGCTTTATATGCTGATACTTGAAATCGGCATCGTCGGTGTTGTGTGGTTTGTGTTCACGTATGTCGTGCTTTTCCGAAAAGCTGCTGGGCGACGGCGCCAGAAACAGCTTGTATTGTATCTCATAGGACTGCTTATTACGGTGATAGTATACAATACCTCGATGAATTATTTCTTCTTTACTCTGGTTTTCTATTATTTGGCCTATGTGTCGTTGTATTGGGAAGATGCGAAGGTCCTTGGCAACATATCCCCTTCTGGGTCAATGATCAGCGTAGGTGGCGTTTTCAAGAAAGTTGAGGTGAAAGGGAGTCTGCCGGATTATGGCCGGAAATGCTCCGATGGACAGGATGATTCAGGGAATTGGTTATGAGGGTGCTTATCGTCAATAAGTTCTTTTATCCGAGAGGGGGTGATTGCGTAGTGGCTATGGCCACGCGGCGTATGCTGGCCGACCACGGGCATGAAGTGCGTGTGTTTGCCATGGATTATCCCGACAACGACACCATCCCCGATGCCGCAGGATATGCCTCCCGTGTCGATTTCGGAGGAGGATCGTCGGCCAAGCTGCGCGCTTCTGCTCGCCTGTTCGGCAAAGGCGACATAGTGAAGTCGGCTTCCGAAGTTCTTGATTCTTTCCGTCCCGATGTGGTGCATCTGCACAACGTGCATTCCTATCTTTCGCCGCTTATAGGGGAGCTTGCCCATAAGCGAGGGATACGGGTGGTGTGGACTCTTCACGATTACAAGCTTCTGTGTCCATCTTATTCATGTCGGCGTCCGTCGGGCGAGAACTGTGAGGAATGCTTTTCCGGACGCTTGAAGGTGGTGAAATATTCCTGCCTCAAAGGCAGCCGCATGAAGAGCATATTGGCCGATATGGAGGCTCGCGTGTGGAACCGCAACCGGCTTCAGAAGATGACGGATCTGTTCATCGCACCGAGCGCTTTTATGCACAACAAGATGCTTGAGGGCGGTTTTTCGAGGAAAAAGCTCACTGTAGTCTGCAATTTCATAGACCCGGTGAAGCTCGACTGCATAAGACGTTGCGGTGTAGAGGAAAATCCAGGGGATTATTTCTGTTATGTGGGTCGGCTTTCCGATGAAAAAGGCACGGAGACCATGCTTGGTGCCGCAGCCGAAGCAGGAGTCAGTCTGAAAGTGGCCGGAGACGGGTCTCTTTTGGAGGAGATGAGGAAGAAGTATGCCGACACCCCTGCCATAGAATTCCTCGGGAGGCTTGGCCGGGAAGATGTCGTGAGGCTGCTGCGCTCGGCCAAGGCTTCGGTGCTTCCGTCGGAATGGTATGAGAACAATCCCCTCGGTGTGATTGAATCTCTTTGCTGCGGCACGCCGGTGATAGGTGCGCGTATCGGCGGCATACCGGAACTTCTTGACGAGACCAACGGCATAACGTTCACTTCCGGCAATCAGGAGGAGCTGACAAGTATATTCAGGAACTTTGACCACAGGAACTCGTTCCCCCGCCGGATGATTTCAGATAAGGCTATGGATGTTTTTTGCCGAGACACGCATTATAAGCTCCTTATGGACGCTTATTCCGGCAAGTGTTGAGGAGCAATGTTTTTCGTGTTAATTTTTGTTGAAGCATCGGCAATAATAAGGCGGCAGGTCGCGTTATCTTGTCGGAAACGTTGATGTGTTTTCACTTGAATCCTGCAAGTAGACCTGAAATGTACAGACTACCGACTGACATATCTATAATCACCACTTACCGCTGCCCGATGCGCTGCGTGATGTGCAACATCTGGAGGAATCCGACGCGTGTCGATGAAGAAATCCGTCCTGAAGAGCTTGAGATGCTTCCTGATTTCAAATTTGTCAACATTACCGGCGGCGAACCGTTCGTGCGCGAGGATCTTGACGAGATAATAGACGTGATGTTCAGGAAGTCGCCGCGCATCGTCATCTCCACTTCCGGATGGTTTGATGACCGGGTCATCGCGCTTGCAGAGAAATATCCGAAAATCGGAATCAGAATCTCCATCGAGGGAATGCGCGACAAGAACGACGAGCTCCGCGGCCGCTCAGGCGGATTTGACAAAGGCGTAGGCATCTTGCGCGAGCTTAAGCGTATGGGACTGAAGGACATCGGTTTCGGAATCACGGTGAGCAACCATAACAGTGCCGACATGCTGGAGCTTTACGGCCTTTCCAAGGAACTCGGCATGGAATTTGCCACTGCCGCTTTCCACAATTCCTTTTATTTCCATAAATACGACAATGAAATCACCAACGCGGCCGAAGTTACCGACAATTTCTGCCGTCTGATCGATGCCCAGCTTAAGGAGAACAATCCCAAGTCATGGTTCAGGGCTTATTTCAATATGGGTCTTGTCAATTACGTCAACGGCGGCAAGAGGCTGCTGCCTTGCGAGGCGGGAAGCGTCAACTGCTTTCTGGACCCTTGGGGCGAGATATATCCTTGCAACGGGATGGAAGAGGGCAAATGGAAGCTGTCGATGGGCAACATACGTTCAGGCAAGTCGTTTGAGGAGATATGGAATTCTCCGGAGGCGGAAGAAGTGCGCCGCCACGTCGCGAATTGTCCAAAGAACTGTTGGATGGTAGGCACTGTGAGTCCGGTGATGAAGAAGAACATCATTAAGCCGGCTTCGTGGGTTCTGGCCAACAAGGCCCGCTCGGTGCTTGGCATGAAGCCTAAGCTTTCATATGAAGTCCGCAAGACCATAGAGTAATGAAGATTGTTGTAACAGGCACACGTGGCATTCCGTCGATACAAGGTGGTGTGGAGACCCATTGCGAGGAGCTTTTTCCGCGCATTGTATCAATGGGCGGCGATGTTGTCCTGTTGCGCAGGGCTTCTTATGTCGAGAAAGGTTCTGCCAACGATGTGAGGGCTTTCAAGGGGGTAGGACTGATAGATCTGCCCACTCCGCGCCGCAAGTCGTTTGAGGCGATAATCCACACTTTCCGCGCCGTTGTCGAGGCGAAAAGGCAGAAGGCCGACATTGTGCATATACATGCCGTGGGGCCTGCGCTGCTTGTCCCTGTGGCGAAAATGCTGGGTCTGAAGGTGGTGATGACCAACCACGGGCCTGACTATGAGCGGGAGAAGTGGGGCAAGGCGGCAAAGGCCATGCTCCGTCTCGGAGAACGTCTCGGGGCAAAGTATGCCGATGCGGTGATTGTCATTTCCGAACACATACGCCGTCGGCTTGCCGAGCGTTATGGCCGCACTGATGCTGATTTGATATTCAATGGTGTCCCGGTTCTGGAAAAGGATGCGGGAACTGATTATACAGACTCTCTCGGTCTGCAGCCGGGACGGTATGTCGTGGCAATCGGGCGTTTCGTCAAGGAAAAGAACTTCCATCTCCTTATAGATGCCTTTTCACGTGTCGCTCCTGAAGGAATCAGGCTTGTGATAGCCGGAGACGCCGATATGCCCGATGATTATTCCGAGTCGTTGAAACGCCAGGCGAAGGATGCAGGCGTGGTTCTTACAGGGTTCATAAAAGGCAGGAAGCTCCGGCAGCTGATGAGCCATGCGCGTCTGTTCGTGTTGCCTTCCACCCATGAGGGGCTTCCGATTTCGCTTCTGGAAGCCATGAGCTACGGCCTTGACGTTCTCGTCAGCGACATAGACGCCAACACTCTTCCGCAGCTCGACGGAGCTGATTTTTTCCGTGTGGGGGATATTGACGACCTGTGCGCGTCTTTGAGCCGGAAGCTGTCTTGTGAGTCATCCGGACGAGTCTATGACCTTTCTGATTATGACTGGGACATCATAGCCGGCAAGACGATGGATGTCTACCGCCGGGTCTGCGGAGAATGACGGATTCATTAAAAAATCCTCATTTATGATGCAGTCTTAAGCCTCTGCTTGCATCATAACGATATGGACTTGTCAGAACTCTATTTTTCGTGCTTGTCTGGCGACCGTAAAGCGATGGGTCGTCTTTACCGTATATGCTATCCTAAGATGAAGGGCGTTGTCGGGAAATACATCCGGGACCCGGAAAGGGTGAAGGATGTGGTCCACGACGGCTTTGTGGTCATATTCACTTCTTTGGAGCATGTGCGCCGTCCCGAAAGGCTTGAATCGTGGATGGCTGTGGTGATGCGTAACCTTGCCCTTCAGGCTGAACGCAAAAGCGTGTCGGCGGTGGTCGGTCATTTGTCGGAAAAAGAACTGGTTTCGGTGCCGGAGACAGATGAATACAGGGAAGACATAGGTTGGGAACAGTTGGCCGTCATAATAGAAAGGCTTCCGGAAGGATACAGGAGCGTTTTCAGGCTTTCGATGCTTGACGGGCTTTCTCATAAGGAAATCGGCGCGCTGCTCGGCATAGACCCGCATTCGTCTTCATCGCAGCTTTCGCGTGCGAAGGCTATGCTTCGGCGTATGATTATGGATTATCGCGCAGGAATCCTGTTGCTTGCAGGACTTGTGTCCACTGTTGTGGTATGGCAATTGACACGTCAGGATGCGGACGGCGGTCCCGGACCGCATATCGCTGATTCTCAAAAAACGGATGTCAAGGCCACCTCCGACGACAAAATGAAAAAGGAACCAGGGAACGCTGCGTCAAAACCCGCCGAAGTGCCGTTTCCGTCGGCAACCCGTGGCGGGTCGCCGGCGTCGGCGGATTCCGCCAACAGACAAAATGAGGAATCCTCCCCGGTTTCTCTGCAACAGGAAAGTGTGCGGTTGCCGTCCTATGAAGTAAGGCCTGAAGAGCCGGACACGGCCGGAAAAGAAGACATTCCCCGTATGCCGCTTTATGAATACGAGCCTCTTGTCGCAGAAGTGCCTGATTTATTGACCCAACCGTCAGGAAAGCCGTCGTGGTCGGTCGGCGCGGCTTATGAAGGCTCATACGGAAGCGCGGCTTCAGCCAGGTTCATGCAGAGACTGGATGATTCCTCATCCAATATCGAGGGTGATAAACAGGAAATAGAAGTCAACGAATCGGTCAAGCACCATGTCCCGTTCGTGGTAGGGCTTTCGTTCGCCAAGAGGATTGATTCGCGCTGGACTATAGAGACAGGCATTCGCTATACTTATCTCCGGAGCGATTCGGTGTCGTCTTCTGAGATACGTTACCGTGAGTCGGATCAGCGCATCCATTATATCGGCATTCCGCTGAAAGTGTCGTACAGGCTGTTCGACTGGCGAGGGCTGTCGGTTTACGGACAGTTGGGAGGAGGTCTCGACATACCCGTTGGCGGGACGAGGAAGATATTCCAGAATGAGACGTTCAAAGATAAGCCCAATGTCTTGAAGCGATGGGAAGAGAAGATGGACACACCTCTGCAGTGGTCGGTGGAAGCAGGCATCGGACTGCAATACGGGTTCACGCCTTGGTTCAGCATATTTGCAGAGCCTTCAGTGCGTTATTATTTCAATCCCGGATCAGACGTGGTTACTGTGCGTCAGGATTCTCCGGTAGTCTTCACCGTGCCGCTCGGCATCCGTTTCACCTGGTGATGGAAATGTGTGTGATGGCTGTTGATTTTGACACAGTTTCCGTGTGATGTGCTTTTTATGTACGGAGTCGTGCAGTGTTATGGGTCTTTGCGAATCATATAGATAGAACCACATAACTATTTCTATTATGAACAGGAAGACTTTTATTATGAACAGGAAGACTTTTACTGCATTGTGCATGGCTGGAATATTTACGGCAGCCGGTGCCACGAAGATACTTGAACCCGAACAGACAGTCCCTTTCGGCCCTGTGGGGCAGGAGTCGCGTCATTTCGTCTATCCCCTTGAACAACTTGGCGTTGGTTTCAGCTGCGACATCGAAGTGCTGCCGGAAGCGTCGGCCGTCATCTTGTGTGAAGGGGACACTGTGGCCAAGTCTGTAAGAGCCGAACTTTCCTACAACTACAAAGACGTGGAAGGCTTTGCGGCGTTCTGTTTCGACAAGCAGAACCTGCCGAAAGGGAAGAGCTATTCATTCGTGGTGGCTCCGTCGTCAATACGTTCGGTTACGAATCCGGAAAAACTCAACGGACGCATCGAAGTCCCGTTCCTCGTGCCTGCCGACTTAGGCCCGGCAAGATGGGGGAATGATGACAAAGACGGCATTGTAATTGCTTCAGCCCCGAGCTTGGTTGCCTATTGGGGATATGAGACGGAAAAGGCCGTAGAGAATCCTTATGCTGTTCTTTACCGCGAAGGCGTGGAGGTAAGGACTTTCCCGCTTTCTGTAGCATGGGACTGGAATCTGGGTCAGGCTCGTGTGCAGTTTGTGGAGGAATATGGCGATGAACTGCATTTCGAGAAGGACATCCATTATAAAGTGACGATTCCGGCCGGAATGGTCGGCGTGGCTTACCGTACAGACATTGTGAACGAAGAGACTTCATTCAGTTTCGTGGGCGGTTATGAACAACCGTTGGAAACGCCGAAGTACCATTCTATCCAACTTCACATCGACAAGGAAGCCAATACTTTACAGAGAGTGGACTATGTCTTTGATTCATATGTCGTGCTTGGCGCTGATCCGAAAGTTCGGCTTTGGACTGCGGATATGGAGACTTTGGTGAAGGAGGTTGTCCCTTATGTGAACCATTCCGTCAACTGTCTGATGATTTCGGCGGATTTCGACAATGTCCCGCTTGACGACGAGAAAGGCAACGCGATTGAGCTTACTGAGGGTTCGGTGGTATACTCGGAGGGCAATCCTGTGGGCAATCAGAAAGCCGTTGTCCCAATCACCGGCCAAGCCGGAATAGCGGGCATCGACTTTTCCGGCGACGGCGCGGAGCTTCCGGTCTACGACATCTACGGGCGTGCGGTTTCGGAACCTGTCAGAGGCCAGTTGTATATCCGTGGCGGCAAAAAGTTCATGGCCGAATGAAACCTCTGAAGAAGTGTCTGCAAGAATCAGGATAAGATTCCAGAAGCACCCTAAGTAGAATCCCCGGAGCTGAAACGTATGGCTAAAGTTTCAGCTCCGGGATTCATAAATGGAGCGTGGAAAACCCGGGAACGGGCCGCTTCAGGACTGAAGGCATACGCTCAATCACCGGAAGAGGCTATCTTCTTGACAATCCATTGACGTATCTCAGGGAGCTCTCCCAACGAAGTTGTCTCTGTATCGACATGGAACCCCTCTTTTTCAAGACGCTCTCTCCAGATTCCTTCTATGTCTTTCCGGATATGGTTGCCTCCGACTATAAGAAGTGGTACAAGGGTCACGTTTTTCGCTTTCGAATGCTTCAGGGCAGTCGTGAGATTGTCTATCCCCGGATATCCCTCGATTGTTGAGACAAAGAAATTCCCCTGCGTCTCAGACAGCATATTGCCGAGTTGACTGTATATGGCCGTGCCCGGGTTGTCTCCCCCGTGACCCACGAATACTACCGCATCGTGTCTGCCTGATGCCTTGCCGGCATATTTAAGGGAAAGCGCATTGGCCAGAAACCGGCTGTCTTCTATAGTGTAAAGCAGCGGACGCCCGACATTCATTTCATTGTAGAAGACCCGCATGCGTTCGCATTCCCGATTGACAAAATCTGTCTGTCCTCCGTTCATCAGCATGGTCGACTGAACCACCACATCGGTGATTCCTTTGCCGCGCAGGGTCATCAGGGCTTCTGTCAATGTGGGATAGGAAAGTCCTTTTTTCTCCAAGGCGGTGATTACTGCAGGTGATGTATAGGCTTCTATGAATTCATAGGTCGGGAAAGCCGATTTCACGTCGGCATTGATGGCCTCGAGAGACCGGGCTCTCATATCGTCGTTTGTGGTGCCGTAATGAACCATCAATATGCCCTTGTCTTTGCCGGACGCCTCTGCGTGGCCGGGAATGGCTCCGAGCAGGAGCGCGGAGATTGCTCCGAATCTTTTGAAATGCGTTAAGAGTCTGTGTGCCATGTTTATTTGTTTGTATTTGCAATGGTTGCCTGGCGGCGATGTGTTTCAGTTCTCGATGACACGTAGCATGTCGAAATAATATCCCTTGGCGATATCCACTCCTTTGGTCGTGGTTCCGGAAACTATGTCGTAAATGTAGATGGAAGGAGCGGCATTTTCCGGAGTTACCCCGATATAGGCTTTCCCGTCTGCTATTGCACTGCGTTGCGAGAATCCTCCGCTGCAATATGGAAGTTCGGTTCCGTCGCATGCCAAGCGCGTGCGTCTGCCGGTGTTGAGATCCACCACTGCATAATAGCGGGAATGGCTGTCGGTCTTTGTGCCGAGTGAATTCACACGGGCATACACCAGGGCCTTCCCGGCGCCGAGATATTGGATGGTGTGGATTTTTCCTTCCGGGTCGGGAAAGGCATTGTATGCCGGGTCGAAATCTGACTCTCCGGCATTTATGCGCAGTATTTTTCCTAGTTCCTCGCCGTTCTCGGTCGAGAACGCTGCTATATAGAGGTTTCCGTTTTCGTCATAAGTCACTATCTGTTGCATAAGTTCTCCATAGGCGCTTCCTGACATCTCCTCGGCGAGTTTGGTCTCATTGTCGGTCTTTATGTCCATAGTTTCGGGGTCGATTGTGGCCACATGGAAATTGCCTACGCGTTTGGCTTTCATGCCCGAGCCCGATGTCTTGCCGTAATAGAAATAGAACAGGGTGTTGCTCTTTTTGTTGTACGAGGCGATTCCTGATGTGGTGAACGTTGTCGCCCCCTGGGGCAAAGGGATGTCCAGTTCTCCGTTTCCTATGATGGAAAGGTCGTCACCGTTGAGTTTTGTCCATATCACTTTGTCTTTCTTGCCGTTGGCAGCCATGACAAGAAGGGTGTTTCCAGGTAGCCACGCATGCGTATAGCTCCTCACTTTGTAGGTGTAGTTGCTTGCGAATGGCTGTTCCTGGATGGTTTCGATGCCGTGGTCAGATACCTTGAACTTGATGAAACGGTCGTTGGAATTTGGTACTTGGTAGTAGTACCCGTCTTTGGCGATTGCTTCCATTGAGAGGGTGTTCTCTCCCGCGCGGAACTCAAGGCCTTTTCCTTTGATGTCGATTTCTGGCTGTCCGGCTTCAAGGGAAGAGACGGTTCTGACTATGGTGCCGTCGCCGAGGTTCATTCCCCCGTGTTTCCCGATTGTGAGAAAAAGGTCATAGTGCACACGGCCTCCGGCAGGGTCGTCGGGTTCGGGTCTCGGATTGTCATTGCTTGAGCATGACGCCATTGCGGCGAGCGCACATAAGGAAAGGGGATAAATCAGATTCTTCATTTTTTTATTGTTTTTGCTAATGTTTGATGATATGTTCATTTCAGGGACAGCCGAAATGTCAGCGTAAACGCTCGTCCCGGTTTTTGCAGCCTGTAGCTGTCATAGGCCGTCTCGTCGAATATGTTGGTGCATTCAAGCGCGATGCTGTACCGGTCTTCATGCCAGCTGCAGGATATGTCCGCATTGACTATGTTCTGTGTCGGTATTCGGGCTTTGGATTCCTTGTATCCGTATGCCTCCCACGTCAGGAAAAACCAGTGGACGTAATCATAACCGGCATTTATTCTCAGTCGGCATCCTGAAGCAGGAAAACCATGGAATATGTATCCGGCCTCTAAGTGCCCGAATGTCCAGGGACGGTTGGGCACTCTGTTGTTGAAGGTTGCAGAGACATTCCCGTCGGCCAAAAGGCGTCTCCTGTCTCTTGAATCCATCCAACTGTAGTTGGCCGATATGAACATACGGTTGCGCCAAGAATAGTTTATCTGTCCCTCGAAGCCGAATATATGTACAGAAGGCTCATTTGTGTACTGCATCATCCCCTCCTTTTCCGACACTGATGCCCGTATATAGTCTTTGGCGAGACGTATGAATCCGTTGACCTCATAACTGAAGGCTCCTGCATTGTTTTCCTGAGTCTCGCCGAAGCATCCGAGATTGAAGTTGAGGCTTCGTTCAGGTTTTAGAGCCACGTTTGCATATATGGTCGAACCGTTTCCGAGAATTTCGACAGATGACGGAAGACGCACACTGTTTTCAGCGGAAAACTTGAGGCCTAAATACCGTTGCATAACCTCAAGACGTGACGACATGCCGTAGCCGGGATAATAGCGTACAGTGCGGCCGGCCATAGCCGACGATCCCGTGACGGACGGTATGTCGTTCTGATATATATGGTAGGATGTTACATAGTTCTTGAAAAACAGAGATGTGCCGAATTTTCCGGAAGCCCAGAGGGATGTCAGGCTAAGGGAAGCCACGTGCTTGGACACGTTGTCGGAAGATGGCTCGAATTCAGGGTCAACATCGTCGGTGCGTCGGTTTCCGGTCAGATTGAACAGATAATTGAGCGTAAGCCTGTGGTTCTCATGGCAGAGATAGTCGAGAACGGCTGTCGCTACCGAAGAAGGCCGACGGTAGTGCCTTATTGAGGCTCCCCGTCCGGTGATTTCGTTGCGGGGGGAATATATATAATGTCCGTTCCAGTCGTATTTTCGCATGGCGGTGTCGGTAGTGACTGAATGGTCAAAGCTTTGGTTGAATGTTATGCGGGTGTCAAGATGTTCGGTCAGGAAATCGCGTTTACGGTAGTTGACACCGAATCCGAATGAATGCCCGTGCCGTGATGCGTCTCCATACACCTTGCTCTGCACCGAGCCTGTCTGAAGTTGTTTGTTCTGCATGGAACAATTGCCTGAGATATAGAAGGCGTCAGTCCAGCTTTTGTTTTCCACTCCAATTTCCAGCAATGCAGTGGCGAGGAGGTAGTCGTCGTGAAAACGGCGTCGGTTGACCCTGACATATTTCCTTGAATCCTCGTCCCACACTTCCACGTCTTTCATCAGATAGTCGTTTTTGCTTTTTGACAGGGAGAAGGCCGCTTTTATGATTGGGGCACCCGGTTTCGCCGCCCAACGGCCATTTATGTTTGTCCCGAAGGTGTGGAAAGAGCCGATGCTGAGCGTGGCGTCGATATAGTTCCTCTTGTCGGGACGGGTCACGACGTTGACGGCGCCACCCAGTATGTCGCCGCCGAGCCAGGCGGGTATCACTCCTTTGTAGATTTCAATACGCTCGATCAGGGCTGCCGGAAGAGAGCCCACGGTCATTCCGTTGCCCATGCTTTCCATAGGGATTCCATCGATGAAATATTTGATTGCATTGCCTGACATGCCGTTGACCATCAGGTTGAAATCAGACCCCAATCCTCCTTCACGCCTAACCCTTACGCCTGATGCCTTGTCGAGTATGCCTACGATGTCTGAGGAGGTTGACAGTCGGCCGCTTACATCGATGGCAGTGGCGGAATAAGACCCTTCCCTGAGTCTGTCGGAAGGTGTTTTCGCCATAACTACAATGTCATCGAGCATCGTTACGGAGTCTTTTAGGCTCTGGTTTCCGGCGTAGGTCGTGATGCTGACTGTAAATGTCAGGATAATCAGAAAAGACAGTTTCATGGTATTTGTTCATTTTTCCGGCTGCAAAATTACAATATCCCGAAGCCGTCATCAATCCCCTTGTTTAGGTAATCGGACGTTCAAAACGGACAGTTGTGGGTATGTTATGATGTTTTATAAAGCATGTGTATGACTGCCCGTTTTTGCCGTATAAGGAAAAATGACTAATTTTGCCATCTGGGTGGTTTATGGCCACAGTCTCTAAAATACATAATCGAAGAAATGAAGCATAAATCGATATTCGTGTCCGCAGGTGCGGTTATGGCATCCTTTGCGGCCTACGCCAATTCTCCTTTCATCTCAAAAGTGCTGGACTTCTGTCCGGCACCGGGGCAGTTTGTCAACGTTGTGCCGGAAATTCCTTCTGATGCGACGGAAGAAGACGTGAATGCCATAGTTCTTGGACAGATAGGCGGCGACCGGAATCCGGGGATGGTTTCCCTCGGTGCCTATGGGGGATATGTGGTCTTCGCGTTTGACCATCCGGTGGTGAATTTGGAAGGTGAATATGACTTCAGAATCTACGGCAATGCCCTTTCTTCCAGTGCCGGAGGCAGCGGAGGCGGAAGCGAGCCGGGCATAGTGATGGTCTCCGAAGACGTCAACGGAAACGGGCTTGCAGACGATCCTTGGTATGAAATAGCCGGAAGTGAACATTCAAATCCGTTGTCATTCAAGGATTTCAGGATAACGTATCATAAGACTCCTGCCGACCATCAGCCGGTGCCGGATGTTGGGAGTCCGGCTGTGGTCGATAAGGAATACATAATGTTCACCACCAACCAACCCGGATTCGAGACCGGCTATGTGCAGAAGAACCGGTTTCATGCGCAGTCGTATTGGCCGGAATGGATCAAGGCCGAGACGCTTGAGTTTGAAGGCACGCGTCTGCCCGGCAACGCCGTCAATAAAGGTGAAGGTGGAGCGGAATACTGGGTGCTGAATGCATTCGGTTGGGGATATGCCGACAATCTCCCGAACAATGACGAGCCAGGAATAAAAATAGAGTGGGCAGTGGACTCTGAAGGCAATCCGGTGCATCTCGACAAGATAGACTTCATAAAGGTCTACACGGGTGTCAGCCAAAGCTGCGGTTGGATCGGTGAAACCTCCACTGAAATCTGCGGCGCGGAAGACCTTCACCCGGATGTGGCCTACAATGGCGTGGAGAACGTTTTTGCCGACGATTCCATCCTGACGCTTGTCGGGGCTTCGCGAGACGCGGTCTGCGTGCGTACAGACCTTGACGGAGTGGCTTATGAGATGTTTTGCGTCAATGGCATGCGTGTGGCTGAAGGCACACTCCGTTCCGGCGACAATCATATAGGCACGGGAGGTCTGTCTGGCGGAGTCTATGTATTGCGTGCAGGAAACAGGAGCCTTAAGATTTCAGGGTTTTGAACTACGTGCTTTTTGACTGTCCTCCCGACGAGGACTTTCTTGCCGGGCTTGAACAGACTTCAGGTGTCCGTTGGCAGACACGCTTCGCCGACGGCAGGGCCTCCGTGGGCCGGGTTAAGCGGTTGTTGAGGTATTTTCTGTTTCCTCTCGGGTTCGTCCTTTTTACACGAAAAGTGGAGCGCGTGGTGGCATGGCAGCAGTTCTACGGCATAATGGCATCGGTGTATGCCCGTATTTTCCGCCGGAGGTTTCCGATAACCGTAATGACCTTCATCCACAAGCCGAAGCGCGGTTTGGCCGGACGTATGTTCGATGCTCTTGTCCGTTTCGGCATAGGCAACCCGTGTGTGGAAAGCATAATAGTGTTTTCCCCAGAAGAGGTTGATGCGTATTCGAGGCTTTTTAAGGCATCGGCGTCTAAATTCAGGTTTGTGCCTCTTGGTATTCCTGAGAAGGCAGGTGGATTCAAGGAAGACGGTTCAGAAGTTTCCTCGTCTTATGTTTTCTCTGCCGGACGGAGCAATCGCGACTACGGCGTTCTGAAACGCGCAGCCGAAGACGCGCGTGTGCCTCTTCGCATAGCGTGTCCGGAAGAGACTGCCGACGGATTCAGTTTCACTGAGATACTTGCCGATTGCTTCGATGATGACATGGAGCGTCAGCTGTCCGGGGCGTTTGCCGTGGCCGTCCCTTTGCGCGACAAGACGATATCATCCGGCCAGCTTGTGGTGTTACAGGCAATGCGGGCCGGTAAACCTGTGGTTGTGAGCGATAACGTTTCGTTGCGTCCGTACATACGCGAAGGTGAAACCGCTCTTGTTGCCCGCAGACAGGAAGACTGGGCAGGATTCATACGTATGTTGAGAGACGATTCCGGGTTGGCCCGGAAACTTGGTGAGGCCGGACGCAAGCGGATGCGGGAAGAGTTCACAATACGGGCATTGGGCGAACGGGTTGGAGAACGGCTATGAAACACAGTCGTCTATGCCGTGTTTATGGCCTCATTCAGGATTGTCGGTGTAACCTGCTGCTGATTGAAGCCAGAGTCGGTTTTGCAGAAACGATGTTGATTCCAAAACGAAGTGCAACGATGAGTGGCGCAGAAACAAGGGAATAAATTTTGCCGCTGACAGAAAAATCACTAACTTTGCACGATGAATGGAGGCTCTTCTGCAAAGAGCCTTCCAGGGCAACAGAAAACTGGTCTGGTAGCTCAGCTGGATAGAGCAACAGCCTTCTAAGCTGTGGGTCCTGGGTTCGAATCCCAGCCGGATCACCGCTGAACTGATTAAGGCCGCTGATTATCAGCGGCCTTAATCAGTTCTTTCCTCGAAATTGCCAACATTTTGTCAACGAAGCTGCACCGTTAATGCCGTGGCATCGTGGTGTGTGGCGTCAGGAGTTGCGGGTCAGCGGATTACGATTTCTTGCCTCCGAGACGCTTTCTTTCTGCTTCGAAGGCTTCGAGGAAGTGGATTTCGACAGGTGATAGCTGATATTGGGTGCGCTCGCGGAATTTGTCGTATTCCTCGTTGGCTTTGAGCTTGGCAACCTCGGCTGACACGCTTCCGGCATGGTCCAGCAATTCTTTCCCCGACAACTTCAAAAAGTCGTCGAGTTTCTGAATCCAGTCTTTCATATACATAGGGATGTGGCTCTTTGCTTGGAGTTCGGCAAAGTCAAGATATAGGTTGACGATTCGGTTCAGCATATCGACCTCTTCCTCAGAAAGATAATTCTTCGCAATCTCAGCCTCATGCTTGGTCGGCATTGCTTCTCGCCATGTTGTCAGACCCATGAAATCCTTTTCGGCATTTGCTCGGTCATAGATAACCTCTGCGGCAGTATTCCCGTGGGCGGCAAAGTGCATCTTGTTCTGAACCGTCTTGAAGAACTGTTGGGTGATGGAGGTGCGAGGGTCATAGTCGATGCTGAGGGCGTAAATCTCCAACACTTTGCGGTAGAACACTTTTTCCGAACTGCGGATGTCTCGGATTCGGGCCAACAGTTCGTCAAAATAATAAACTTTAACGTCTGCTGCTCGTGCCATGTTTGGGGCGAGTGGGCTATCATTTTATGAGTCCGCATGATGCAGCGACAGGAGAAGCGGCGGTCATCTTCAGCCTCTTGTAGCAACAGGGGGGTGTTGTCGTGCATAATCGGATGAATTGAATTGCCCCTCTCAAAGATGTGCGTATGAAAAGAAAAACCGAACCACAATGGTCGTGATGTCCATATGGTTCGGTTTTCTGATTTTTAGAGCTTGTTTAATAATAAATGTTGCCGACAGGGTCGTATGGCTTGAGATGGTTTTCGACATGTGACGAAGGAGTGTACTTTATGTACACGACTGAGGGACAGGGCGAAAAGCGGCCGAGACATACGGGACAAACGGTAATTTCATAATCACTCAATCTCTTGTCGGCTTTTGAAACAAATGCAAAAATACATCAACGATATTAAACAAACCACCTTCCATCGGTCATCCGCCGGCATATTTCCGCCTGCGCTTCGGTCGTTATGGAACCCCATAACTCCCTCACCACAAGCAGAAATCTGCTCGACGACTGACCGCCCTGACGGTAACATTTATTATTAAACAAGCTCTTAAGGTTGTGTTCAGCGGACGGTTGCCTTGAGGCTCTTGCCGTCGATGCGGACTATGTAGACGCCGCTGTCAAGACGTTTCTCGACTTTTGCGGGTGCTGACTCTATGCCGTAGACTTTGAGGCCGGCGAGGCTTATGATTTCCACGGGGAGGCCGTCGCATCCGTGAACTGTCAGGATTCCGTCGGCGACCGAGATGTTCCGTTCGTCAGTGGATACGTCTTCCACTGCCCCCGACTTGGGAGACTTGACTGTTACGGAAAGCGGGAATTCGATTTCCACTCCGTTGTGTCTTCCTACGGCGGCGACATTGTAGGCATGCACGGATTCCGAAGCATTCGCGTCGGTGAAGACCGTGGATGGATGTCCGCTTTGGATTGCGTTTCCGTCGCGGTAGATGTTCCATCCAGTGATTTCGGTTTCGGGGGAAACAGGCGAATACACGATGTCGTCTATGCAGAGGCCGAACTTGTCGTTGCTGACGTAGTGTAGCGCGAAGTGTTTTGCGTCTTCCGGCAGTTTGACTTCGTAAAGATTCCATCCGGCGGCTTTGGTTACGAATGTCTCCAAGGGCTTGAATGAGTCAAGCTCGTCGTCGGTGGTGGAGACCATCACCTCAATGCTCTCTTCATATTGGGTGGCAAGGGAAGTCATGAAGAACTTCACTTCTGAGCCACCTTTCACTTCCGGAGAAACCAGCCAGTCGTCGGCCTGGCCTCCTTCGGGACAGAACACCATCAAGAACTGGTCGCCTGAAGGCTGTTGCATGCCGTTCATGCCGCAGAGCACGGTGTTGACTACCTGGAAGGCCTTGGGCAGTCCGGCATCGGGAATGTTGAACGACTCGGTGTGGTATGTGCTGGCGCGGTCGCAGTCCAGATTCTTCCATACGCCGATGCGTCCTTCGTAGAATCCGTGGGGATAAGCCTCCTGATTTTCCACATATCCGTCGGCATGGGGATTGCTCCATTCAATAATTACGTCCTTCTCGTTGGCTCCGAGTGTCGCCGTGAGGTCGGCGGCCACCGGGCGGCCTCCGATTCCTGTGCGGAAGTCCACGGAAATGGCGTCGTTGTCGGCCACTTCGTCGTTGGCGTCTATGGAAAGCCTGAGCGTCAGGTCTTTGCCTTCCATATCGGCGTTGCCGAGCATGATTTTACCGGTGTATTCGGCATTCTGGTTTTCGGAAAGGGTGGCAGGAGTGAAGCTTATGTCAACGTTACGCATCAGTTTGCCTGATTCGAGCAGTTCGGCCTTCAATGCCGGAGCCGCCACTTCTTGATAACCACGGTTTTCCACGAATGCCTTGAATTCCACTTCCTCTCCGAGCCGCACGTATGCAGGCATGTCGGTACGTGTTACGGCGAGATCATGGGCTTTGGATTCGTATATGTGCGCTTCACCGATTACAAACACCTGGCCAGCGTGTTCGCAGTTCACGTCGAAGCTGATTACGTTCCATCCGTTGTCCATGTACTTTTCAGGCAGGTCGTAGGCCAGTTCGCACCATCCTTGGCCGGTAGTGGTGTCTATTGTGCCGAGTGTTTCGGCTTCGGCGCGTCCCTCTGTGGAATGGATCTTTATCACGGTGTTGGGCGTGGCATTGCAGATGTAGGACAGTATTTTCAGTCGCACTTTGCTGCATCCTTCGGTGGAGAATTTGGGAAGCTCCACGTATCCTTTGCCTTCGTTGCCCATCTCCATCACGAGGCACATCAGTGCATAGTCCGGACCGCCTGATATTCCTACGTTCGACGGGTTGTCGAGCGCCCACTGTGCGGTATATGTCTCATCGGGATAGTCGAGCAGCAGACCGGAATATTTCATTCCCCCGTTGGGGAACGTCTCCGACATCGGGAGTTTGTGTGGCGTGCCGAGTACGGCCGATGAGTAGGACGTGATGCTGCCCGTGCTCTCGCCTTTCTCGTTGCTGGCCGAAACCTGAAGTTGATAAAGGTTCTGCTCAGTGTTGCCTGGACTGTATTCGAACTTGCAGTCCGTAAGCCCCTTCTTCAGGGGATACCATCCGGATGTCTGTCCGTCCGTAAGATACTCATAGATATTGTACTTCACGCCGTCGGGGTCTACCACGCCGCCGTTCTGCCCTTGACTGACAGGCTCCCATGTAAGATTGATGGTGGTGTTGTCGTCGCTGACGCGGGTGGTTACCACGGGATCTACCGGGGTGTCTATGCCGCAGCGCACTACTTTTCTGGATGTCTGCCCGGCGCCGTTGGTGTTTCTTACTGTAACGTCAACGACATTGGTGCCTTCTACTGCGTCCACTGTGACTGATACGGGTTCGCCGCGCGTCCCCTTTACAGTCTTTTTTCCGGCCGGGGTTGATATTTCAGCTTCAAGTTCCTCTGACGCCGGTATCTCGGCGTCATTGATGTAGATGGAGGGCATGGCGAATTCCACAGTGGCCTTCAACGCTCCTTTGGGGTCGGGCTTCACGCTGAGGCCGGTGCATATGCCTGGGATGCAGGAGGAGGTTTCGGTGATGCATATCTTCAGGTTCTTCAGGGCGATGCGCCACCCTGCATCGAGTTGCGACTTTATGTGTATGCCCACATGCCATTTGCCTGCCTCGGGTATGCCGAAGCGCGACGAGCATGCGACGAAGTCTGGTGCCGTTATCGCCGGCTCGTCAAGGATCGTGCGGCCTTGGCGCATTGCTTCAAGGGTGGTGGACTTCGCCATCACAATCTCGAATGCCTCCGAGCCGTATCCTCTTGTGGAGGCTGCATCTATGGATACTGTGTATAGCTTCTCCGCATCAGGGAAGTCAATCGCCGGAGTTATGAGCCATTCGTCGGCATCGGAAGAAGCCGCAGGAGAATGAGAAGACTGGTAGGAGTTGTAGTATATAGGCCAGTCGAGGAGATTGCCGTTGAGGTCTTCGTGTACCCACCATGACATCACGCAGCCGTCTTCATTGCCGTCTATGAGCGTGCATGCGGCAAACTCCTCTTCTGTGGGATGCATCTCGAAGATTTCTCCGTTGGGTCCTGTGGAAGGTGCGGAAGAAGGGGTTACGGTAAGGCTTATGTCCTTTATCCACAGTCTGTAGGCCGCTTGCTGTGAATACGCGTGGATGCCGAGCCAGTATTGGCCGGCCTCCGGGCCTTTGGCTTTTGCCTCTACGGTCTTGGCCTTGCTCCAGCTTGTGCCGTTTGTGTTGAAACCGGCTACGTCTGTTATCTCAAAAGTCATGGCTTCCGGAGTTGAGGCATTGCCGAGGCATATCTTGAAGTCGTGCGGGGGAGAGTCGTAGCTCGTTGCGGCACGGAGACTGAGATTGAGGTCGCCGCCTGAGACGGGAATCTCGACCGGAATGAACAGCCAGTCGTTAAAGTTGCCGCTTGATTCGAAGCTTTGTAACTCGAAGTATTTGCCCTCAAACCTGTTGTTTTCCAATGTCCAGGTGTAGTCGTCATTGTCTATGTCGGCTACGACATATTTGGAAATGTCGTCGTCCAGGGCCGGGATCTTGTCGAGGATGGTTATGGGGCCTTCCGTGTCAGAGGCAGCATAAGACCGGATTGCCCGCTCAGGCTGAGGCTGCTTGGCGTGGACGGGAGTGTTTCTGGCAGTTCTGGTCTCGTCCGGTTGGAGTGCCGGGGCTGACGAGGTGCGCGTCATTACACTGATTTGGGCCAATGCGCATGCCGCGCCGATGCAGGAGGCGGCTATGCCGAGAATATGTCTTTTGTCAAATCTGATGTTCATAATGTAGTTGTTTTTTTATTGCTGTCCGATAAAAGAGCGATATCGGACAGCAATAATCGGGTTGGGGTTATCTTACGATTACTTTCACGGTCTTTCCGCCTGCAGAGGCCACATACACTCCCTTGGCAATGGCGATGCGTTCGGTGCCGGAAGCCACTGCTGAGGCCACAAGGCGACCGTCGACTGAATATACCGAAACCTCTTTGCCTTCTGCTCCGCAGATTACGATTTCGCCTTCAGAACCGGTTATGGTGATTCCGTGTCCGGCCTCTGCGGTTTCGATTCCTGCCGTCTTGAACACGAATTCGTCAGACTTGCGCTGTTCCACGCCGGCATAGACAGGAGCTACGGCATAGCGGTATTCACGGTTTGGCTCCAGCCCGGCATCGGAGAAGGAGCGTCTGGCCACAGGCGCGTCGTTTATCTTCACTCCGTCGCGGTAAACGTTGTAGCCGTCGGGTGCGCTTACGGGATTGCCGAAATACATTATGTCGTCGACCATTATTCCGGTGCCGTCGTTGCCCACGTAGCGGATTGCGAAATGGCGTGAACCTTCAGGAATCGCGAAATGGTAGAGAGTCCATTCGGGGCCTATCTTGACTGAAAGGGCGCCGCTGATGCTTGTGAACGATTCCGTGCTTGTGCCGGATTCAGAAACGTAGAGCTGGATTGCGTCCTTGCCGTTGTTTTCTCCCAATGAGCGTGCGTAGAAAGATATGAGCTGTGCATCGCCGGGGAGTTCAGGAGAGATTAGCCAGTCGTCGTTGGCCGTGCCTGCGGCAGGCCATGCGGCGAAGTATTGTTCGCCCGATGTAGGCACGAAGCCCATCGTCTTTCCGAATTCACTGGTGTTGAACACTATGAAAGCCTGTTTCTCACGGCAGTTGTCCCATTCGAACGTGCCGCCCTGCCCGTCGGACATGAGGTAGTTGAGGCTTCCGTCGCCGTCGTGCATCGTCCATGCGCCCACGCCTGAGATGGCAAAAGCGTCGTAGTTTTCCACGTCGTCGATGAACGTCTCGTGGAATTCCGCCTCGTCGGGTACGTTCCATTTCAGCACAACCGCGTTGGCATTGCTGTCATAGTCGCCGGAAATGGCGGATATGCGGAACGAGTTGGCTCTCTTCACCTCCATCTTGGCGGCAAGCGTGTTGTTGGCCGGGTTTGTGTCGGAGCCTTCGCAGTCTTTGATGGCGAAGCCGAGGTCGAGGGTCTTTCCGGACAGGCTTTCGTCGGGGGTGTATGAGAATTTCACCTTTCTTCTTTCTCCTGCACGCATGGCCTCGACGGTCTGCTGTTGGAGCTGGTTGTCTCCGGAAGCCATGGCCACTGTGAAGCTTCCGGAAGCCGAGGTGCCGGAATTGTAGACGTCCACTTCAAATTCGGCAGTGGTGCCTGTGCGGCATTCCGACGGGCCGTTGACTGCAGTGAGAGCTATTTCGTTGGCACGCGGCGCCCCTTTTACCGACACCTTGTCGACGTGGATTGTGTTTTCAGGGAAAGTGTACCCGAAGAAGGCCACCGAAATTGAGTTGTACCCTATGTAGTCGGCAAGCGACACCTTTATCTCTTTCCATCCAGCCTCATCGGAACGAGCGTTGTAGACCGCGCCTGGAATGAGGTGCTGTCTGCCGTCTCCCCAGTCCATTCCTATGGCGAGCTGCACGCCTTCCTTGTATTCAGGGCCTTGGTACATGTGGAAAGTGAGCTCAGGTGCGTCGGCATTGGTGAGGTCGAGCCTCGGCGACAGGAATCCTCCTACGCCGAAAGTCATGTCGCGGTCTGTTTCGCAGTCTATTACACCGGAACCGTCGTATGCATCCACCATCGGGTCGTAGCCTTTGTATCGGATGTACCATGTCGCTCCATGCGACCCGGATCTGAACCAGGGGCCGCTGGCCGACACTTGGTTGGCCCATGATTCTTCGAATGGAAGCTCTCGGCTTTCACCGAGGATGATAACGTTGGAGGGGGTGGCATACCCTTCGTCGTCGGCATTGACCGGAGCGACGTAGTAGAACAATGACTGCAGTTCGTCTTCGAGACGCCATTTCGGGTTGCCGTCGATGAACCGGCATTCCTTGAGGTCGCGCCCGATGACCACGTATTCCGTGTCGCCGTATTCGTCGGGCACTGGCTTGTAGACGAGATAACGCACATTCTCCAGGTCTACAGGGCGTCCTTCTTCATCGGTCGTGGCCGTGGTCGGAGTCCATTCGAGGAGTACTTGGTTGCCGTTGATGAAGCTTGCCTTCACGGTCTGCACGGCGACCGGCGTGCCCTTTCTCATGTCAATGGAGACTTCCGCAGCGAATCCATCGCCGATGGCGTTGGCGGTTGCAACACGGTATATATGCAATGCCTTGGCGGCTTTTTCGTCTTTCCATTCCATTTTGTCGCCTGGATTCTTTCCGGTGAATGTGGCGCAGGGTTCTGTGGAGTCGTTCTTGTAGATTTTCACCGTGAGCGGGCCTTCGAGAGGATTGCGGCCTGCATTCAGGGTCGGGAGCGTGAAACTTAGCTTGACTTCTGTGTCGGACATCTTGGTGGCCGTGAGGTCTTCCACGGCGGCCGGTATCTCTGCTGAACAATGGCGCTCCACGTGGATGTCGTCGATGGAGAGATGCTCCATTGTCTCGGATATGTGGTGGAAGCCTATGAACGTGTCGCCCTTGCGGGGAGAGAAGTAGACCGTTTCTGTGATTCCGGGACGGTCGGCGAAGCTCGAGACGGTCTCTTTGTACAGGATTTGGTTGTCCATGGCCTCAACCTCTGGCGATGAGCCTATTGCCACGCGGAACTTGCTTCCGAAGCCGTAATATGCGTAGTATTTGAACGTTAGTTTGTACACGCTTGACGGATCCATCTCAAGCGAAGGCGTGATCAGCCAGTCGTCGGCCACGACGTCGCGTTTGCCGTAGTATAACGCGCAGCCGTATTGCTCGTCGTAGAGCCATTCGGGCGAGTCCCATCCGGTTCCGTTGCCGTCGCCGTTGGCGTCGATCAGTGTGAAAGGAGTGAGGGAAGCCGAGGTGTCGAAGTTCTCGTCGAACGGAAGGGCCATGGGCGCGCCCATCTTTTCTGCGTTCGAGCGTGCGCCCTTGCCTGAGACGTCAAACGAACCGACGTAGGGCGTAACGCGGTAGGAGTAGCTGTTCCAGGGGAACGAGGCCTTTTCGGTGAAAGAATTCCCCTTGGCCGAACGTGCCACTATTACGTTTCCGGGGATGCGCTCGATTTTGTACCGAAGGTTGTCGGTGTCCAGCATGCCTCCGTTCGCTCCCTGCGGGGTGTCCCACGTAAGCACTGCGGAGTCCGTGGCCTTGTCGTATGTGAGCTTGAGGTTTGAGACGGCAGTGGGCGTGTCGGGCCCGAAATAGAACGAGGTGGCGGCTGCCGATCCTTTCTGTCCGTTTGCGCTTAGCGTTACCGCAACGTTGTGAGTGCCCGGCTCAAGGCCGCTGAAAGTGGTCTCGAATGCCGAGCCGGCCTGTGCCGAGCGTTCCGGCTGGGCATTGCCGTCGAGGACGATTGAGATTCCTACCTGTCCGGCCAGCGGAGCCTGTCCGTATGTGAGTGAAGGCACTGTGAACGAAAGGCGTCCGTCTGATGACGATGCGCTTTCTGGTCGGAAGGCGAGGTCGGCGATGTCGTCGGGTGCGTCAGGGTGTGCGTTGGGCACCGCCAGGCCGCTGAAGATTTGTCCGGAGGGATAGCTGAATGTCATTTCGGACTTGGCTGTGCCGAGGTCTATTTCGAGAAGTCCGAAGACGCCGTTGCGGTTATAGTTCCGGTCTTGTTCGGATGCGAACCCGTAGATTGACCAGTACATTTTGCCGTTGCGGAAGTTTACGGCCGTGCCGTTCTTGATTTCCGAATCTCTGGTGGGCCAGTATCCGGTGGTGCCTATGACAGTGCATTTTCCGTCTTTTGAGATAGAATAGAGGTTGCTGTCGAGTCCCACGCCGTAGATGTTGCCTTTGGCGTCGCAGGTGGCCGTGCGTATGGCCGGAAGGTCTGCTACCACTGTCAGTTCGCCGGACTCCATATCCACTTTGCAGAGTTTCACAGACTCCGTGTTGGAGAAAGCGTGGGTTACAGCCCATAATGTGTCTGATACGGGGTCGTAGGCAAGTCCGCAAGGTATGTTTTTCGCCTTGTTGGACTCTACGCTGTTAGACTGGGAGCTTTTGTATTTGAATGAGTTGGATTCTATCACATCCCAGGTGTCCGCATCGATGACGCGGTATGTCAGAGTGTACTCCATCCATATGCCCTGTACATCGTAGCAATAGAACCTGTGGTCGGCATACGCGGTTGCGCAGTTGGCCCAGGTATTGTCTGGTCCGGTGGGGGACACCTGTCTGAATCCGGAGTCTCCGTCGGCCCGGAATCCGTAGAAACCGTAGGATGCCGTAACGGGATTGGTGTTGTTCCATTCCTGGTTGGCATTCATGAAGCCGATGAGCTGCGTCGGGCTTCCGGCTGAGGCCGTCTGCAGTCCGAACCAGCCTGCAGCCACAAAAAAAGCAGTTCTGATTAGTTTCATAAGCAGTTTTGTAAAGTTCAACATTGTGTTAGTGGTTTGAGCTCCTGGCGAACTCTGAAGTTGTCATACATAGATGAAGCCGCATGGGCTTCCGTGATAGTCCGAAAGTGAACTTTCAGGTTTGTCTGTCGCAAAATTACAAATAAATGCCGCCAGACCGTTTAATGTAGATTAAGTCTGTCAAAAAAATCAGCGATGTTTTCTGCGTAGCACGCTTAGATATTGTGGCGTGATTTCCAGATAGGAGGCTATTATCTTCAGCGGGACATTCTCTACGATTTCAGGACGCCGGTTCACCAATGACGCGTATCGTTCGCTCGCGGTGCCGTTTATTACGCTGTTTTTCATGTCGAAAAGCCAAAGCTGCGTATATGCCATCCGGAGCAGCCATTGCGTGAAAGGGTGTGATTCTTCAATGAGTCGGTCGAAGTGCTTTTCTGGGATGACGAACAGGTCGGTGGGGCAGCATGCCTGGACTTCATAGTAGGAACCTTGGCGGAAAAGGTATGAATGGTAGGAAAGGAACATTGTCCCCTGTGTGCCGAAACAAGGCGTAACTTCTCTGTCGCCGTTGAAATAGACGTAGCGGATTATGCCTGAGCCGACCAAATAGCAGTTGCTGTCCACCTCTCCGGCTGAGATTATGGTCTGCAGGCTGTCATAATGTCGCCATTCCCCTCCGGCAAGGAAACGCTCTGCGGTTTCTTCCGGAAGCCGGAAATCGCATTCTTGGGCCAACGCCTTTTTGAGTCCGGCAAGCATCGCGGATTTCTGATGAATCTGCATACGTGCAAAATTAATGAAAAATCTTCGGTTCTTGGAAGTTTTAGTATTAAATAGTGTTAATGCAGGTTTTCTGTGTGGAAAAAGGAAAACCGCAGAACGACGGTTGCTGGTCGTTCTGCGGTCATTCTCGCTTATATGATGTTAGGACATTTCCTTAATCATTCTTTGCACTTGGCTGCGATGAAGTGGCGGTTCATGCGACCGATGTTGTAGAGCTTGATGTTCTTCGGACATTCGGCTGAGCATGCGCCGGTGTTGGTGCAGTTGCCGAATCCGAGTTCATCCATCTTTGCCACCATGGCGCGCACACGACGGTCTTTCTCAACCTCACCCTGAGGAAGAAGAGCAAGCTGGCTTATCTTCGCGGAAACGAAGAGCATGGCCGAGCCGTTCTTGCAGGCAGCCACGCATGCGCCGCAGCCGATGCAGCTTGCGGAGTCCATGGCTTCGTCTGCGTTGACTTTCGAGATAGGGAGTGCGTTGGCATCCTGTGCGCCGCCGCAGTTGAAGCTGACGTAGCCGCCGGCCTGCTGGATTTTGTCGAACGCGTTGCGGTCCACCATAAGGTCTTTGATGACCGGGAACGCTGCTGAACGCCAAGGCTCCACAGTGATAGTCTCGCCGTTGGCGAAGCGGCGCATGTAGAGCTGACATGTGGTTGCTCCGGTGGCGGGGCCGTGGGGATGGCCGTTCACATAAAGCGAGCACATGCCGCAGATGCCTTCGCGGCAGTCATGGTCGAAGACCACCGGCTCCTCGCCGCGCTCGATGAGCGTCTCGTTGAGGATGTCGAGAGTCTCCAGGAAAGAAGTGTCGGGCGTTGTCTCTACGTCATTGTAAGTCACGAATCCGCCCTTTGCCTGAGGGTTGGCCTGACGCCACACCTTCAGATTGACTTTCATTATGTTTTCTTCCATTGTAATGTTTATGAATGATTGGCCGGGAAGGCAATCTGTGCCGACCGCCTTCCCCGGGCGAATTTATGACTTGTAGTTACGTGTCTGAACCTTGATGGCCTCATAGTGGAGCGGCTCCTTGATGAGCGAGGGAGCCTCGTTGTCGCTGCCGGCGTAGTCCCAGCAGCTCACGTAGAAGCAGTTCTCGTCGTCGCGCTTGGCTTCGCCCTCTTCCGTCTGGTATTCCTCGCGGAAGTGGCCGCCGCAGCTTTCGTTGCGGCTGAGGGCGTCGTAGGCCATAAGCTCGCCCATGGTGATGAAGTCGTTGAGGCGGAAAGCCTTGTCAAGCTCGATGTTCATGCCGTCCTGTGAGCCGGGGATGAAGAGGTCGGAGTCGAATTCCTTGCGGATTCTCTTAAGCTCCTGAATGGCCTTCTCCAGTCCCTCTTTGTTGCGGGCCATGCCCACGTATTCCCACATGATGTGGCCGAGTTCCTTATGGAGCGAATCGACAGAACGCTTGCCTTGGATTGCCATAAGGCGATCCATTGCTTTCTGGCATTTCGACTCTGCTTCGTCGAACTCAGGAAGGTCGGTCGAGAAACGCGGAACGGTGATCTGGTCGCTGAGATAGTTCTGGATTGTGTAGGGAAGCACGAAGTAGCCGTCGGCAAGACCCTGCATGAGGGCTGAGGCGCCGAGACGGTTTGCGCCGTGGTCGGAGAAGTTGCACTCGCCGATGGCGAAGAGACCCTTTACAGATGTCTGGAGCTCGTAGTCAACCCAGATGCCGCCCATAGTGTAGTGGATGGCAGGGAAGATCATCATCGGGTTGTAGTAGTTCTCGCCGTTCTTCTGGTTGGCGAGTTCGCCCGGGTTGACGTCGGTGATTTCCTCATACATGTCGAAGAGGTTGCCGTAGCGCTGGCGCACCACGTCGAGGCCGAGGCGGTTGATGGCTTCAGAGAAGTCAAGGAAGACTGCAAGGCCAGTGTTGTTTACGCCGAAGCCCTTGTCGCAACGTTCTTTCGCCGCGCGTGAGGCCACGTCGCGAGGCACGAGGTTGCCGAATGCCGGATAGCGGCGTTCGAGATAGTAGTCGCGGTCTTCTTCAGGAATGTCGGATCCTTTGATCTGGCCTTTCTGGAGCTTCACAGCGTCTTCTATCTTCTTAGGCACCCATATGCGGCCGTCGTTGCGCAGCGACTCAGACATGAGGGTCAGTTTCGACTGCTTGTCGCCATGCACGGGGATGCAGGTCGGGTGGATCTGCACGAAAGCCGGGTTGGCGAAGTATGCGCCTTTGCGGTAGCATGCCATGGCTGCGGACACGTTGCAGGCCATTGCGTTGGTGGAAAGGAAGTATGCGTTGCCGTACCCGCCGGTGGCTATTACCACTGCGTGGGCAGCGAAACGCTCAAGCTTGCCGGTAACGAGGTTCTTGGCTATGATGCCTCGTGCGCGCTCCACTCCGTCCTTGTCCTTGACGAGTACCACGTCGTGCATCTCGTAGCGGTTGTAGCTCTTCACCTTTCCGAGCTGGATCTGGCGGTTGAGAGAGCTGTATGCGCCGAGAAGGAGCTGCTGGCCGGTCTGGCCTTTTGCGTAGAAAGTACGGGAAACCTGCGCGCCGCCGAAAGAGCGGTTGGCGAGAAGGCCGCCGTATTCACGTGCGAAAGGAACGCCCTGAGCCACGCATTGGTCGATGATATTGTTTGAAACCTCGGCGAGACGGTAAACGTTTGCTTCACGCGCACGATAGTCGCCGCCCTTCACAGTGTCGTAGAAGAGACGGTATACGGAGTCGCCGTCGTTCTGATAGTTCTTGGCTGCGTTGATGCCGCCCTGGGCCGCGATGGAGTGTGCGCGGCGCGGTGAGTCGGAGATGCAGAAGTTGAGCACGTTGAAGCCCATCTCGGCAAGCGTCGAAGCCGCAGAAGCGCCGGCGAGGCCGGTGCCGACCACAATCACGTCGAGACGACGCTTGTTGGCAGGGTTGACGAGTTTCTGATGAGCCTTGTAGTTGGTCCATTTTTCAGCGACAGGACCCTCCGGGATTTTAGAATCGGCCGGATTCATTAATTTGATTTCTTCTTTCATTTTTCCAATCGCTTAAAGGGTTATCTGTTAGGTTGTGCAGGCATTACGTTGGCGGAAGCTTCGTCGCCTTCCTCAAGATAGTTGAAGAAGCCGGCCATTTTGTTCCACATCTCTGCCTGTTTCTGCATTTTCTCGAACTGCTCTTTGCCGCCGGGCTGGCTTTCGAAGTAAGCCTTTGCCTGCGGGTCGTTGAGCTGCTGCTTCATCTGCTCGCTCTGCTGCTTGACTGCGGGCGAAAGCTGCTCGAAAGGCATCATCTTGAATGCCTGTGTAACCTGTATGGCATCCGGGCCGAAGTCCTTCTCGATCATAGGCACGAGCATCTCCTTGTACTGGTCGCGGAGAGCGGGGTTTTTCTTGTAGAAGTCGTTCTTGGCGTTGATGGTGAAGACGATTGCCTGAGCGACGAAGAGGAGGATGACGATGGTGCTCCACCAGCATGATATTTTCTTAAGGCGCGGAATCCATACGGTGTTGTCCCAACCGATGGACTGGAACATCGACCAGAAGCCGTGGTTCATGTGGAACCAGATGGCGATGAAGCCGACGATGTAGACGATGGGAGTCCAGATGAGGCTGAAGGCTTCCTGAAGGAAGAGCGTGCCCGCAGCCGGAGGAATCACCCCTTCAGTGCCGGCGATTTCGGCGAGCTGCATCTTGGCCCAGAACTGGATGAGATGGACCACGAAGAAAGCCAGGATGACGATGCCGAGAACGAACATGTTCTGCGACGACCACTCGACAGTCTTAGGCTTGCGCACCACGGCATAACGGTCGGCACCGCGTGCACGACGGTTCTGCACGGTGAGCATGACCGCATAGAAGATGTGGATGAGGATGAACACTGCCAAGACGGCCGATGCTGCAAGAGCATACCAGTTGGCGCCGAGGAACTCGCAGACCGAGTTGTAGGCTACAGGCCAGACAATGGCTATTGAGTTCATCAAACAATGGAATGTAACAAATAGGACGAGGAAAGCACCCGTGAGTGCCATCACGAATTTACGCCCTACAGATGAGTTTGATAACCACATAGCAGTTTTGTAATTAGTTTAAGTTGTTAGTATTTTGTTGTTTAGTTTGTCAACTTGAGCTTCATGGCTTGTGTGCAGCCGCTGGCGGATATGCACTCGAACCGTAATCTTGTGCAAAATTATGATAATTTGACCGAACGGCAAAATAAAACCGTAACAAAAAATCGACAAAGCGGCGTGTGCAGGAGAATAGGGACAGAACCATAAGCGGTCAAATGCAGTTATACAATTATCAAGCGTTTATTCTCTGCCGGGCAATGGAAACGAATCGACGCTTGGACCTGAACCTAAACAAATTTAATCTCAAAAAATGAAAACACAGATTGCCGCCCTCGCCCTCTTCTTCGCCTCAGTGCCCGTAGTGGCCGCCTCGGAGTCGGAAACGCTTCTTGCCGATACGGTTACCGTCGTGTCGGAGCCGATCGTGAAGCTTACGATGCCGCTTTCTCTGACAGCCCATGACTTCATCACGAAAGTCTACGGGTTCATAGACTCGGGATGCACTAAGGATCAGGTTGTGGAGGCTTCAAGGAGGGTTGCCGCAATAGTCCCCGAGGAGGACGAGTTCGGTCTGTGGCTCAGCGGCGACAACGGATACTCCGTGAGCTATTACGGGATGAAGCCTGAGGTGGAGGCGATGGTGCAGTATGACAAAGACCGCGTCTCGAATTACGGTTTCTTCTTCCTTTTCCCGTATGGCCAGGGCGAGCGGGAAAAGGCCAATTCACGCCAGAGCGAGTTTTGCGGCGCGTTGCTCCAGGAGCTTTACGATATAGGCCTTTCAATCGGCCAGCCGCATGTTACCGATGCGGTTTTTGAAGCCATCGGGGACTATATGGGCAATTATGTGGACATACGTCTTCTGGAGGAGGTGTTCGCTCCCGACGGAGTCGTTTACAATGACAGGCTGTCGGCCCAAATCGAGGCGGCTTCTGCTAAAGATTCGAAAGGCCGCTTCATAGTCATACTGAATGTTGAGCCGCGCGGCTTCACGGAGGCTGACGATATGGCGGCCAATTAGCGGGTGTTCAGCATTCTTATTGTTTATGTATGATTCCACACCAAAAAAGTTCTGCCGGGAAGACTCCGGCATCAGTCCGGCGCAGGATGTGTCGGATTCTGAAGACGGCCGCCGTTGTCCTCGGATGCCTGATGGCCGGAATTGCCGTGGTGTTGGTGTCTGCTACCATCTATCTCACCCCGGCCAATCTCACCCGGATACTTAACCGCGAGGCAAGCGAATACTTCGATGCGGATGTCCGCGCGAGCAATGTCCGTTTCACAATATGGTCCACATTCCCTCATTTCTTTCTTGAGATGGACTCTTTGCGTGTCGTATCCCGGACGCTGCGGGATGCAGGCCCGGACATACGCGGACGGCTTCCTGAAGATGCCGATTTTCTTGTTTCGGCAGGCAAGATCAAGGGGGCTGTCAATGTAGTCAGGCTGATGGGGGGAAGCGTGTGGCTTAAGAATGTGGAGATAGATGATCTAGACCTGAATCTGGTGGCTTTCAACGATTCGGTAAACAATTATGACATCATGCCTTCTTCCGGCGACAAGGACTTTGCCGTGCCTTATTTCACTGCGGAGTCGGTTTCGCTTGTCAATCCTCGTCCTGTACGCTTCTTCAGCGCGGCGACGCAGGCCTATGTTGTGGCGAGCCTTTCGGGCGCAGATCTAAGGCGCGACAGGGATTCGTCGGACGATTATGTGGTTTCGCTTCGCGGGAATGTCGATGCCGATGTGCGTGGCGTGAGGATTCTTGCCGGATTCCCTTTCAGCCTTGGAGGGCGTACGAATCTGAAGTTCCATCCGTTTCGGGTGGGCTTCCGTGATTTTGCCGTAGATCTCGGCAATGCCGAGGGACGGCTTGACATGAGTGCCGACTTCGGAAAAAGCATGAGCATCAACAGACTGACCTACAGAATAAAGTCTTTCGATCTTCTCAGGTTCCTGCGGTTCCTTCCTGAAGAGGCTATGCCTTACATAAGCGGTCTGCAAGCCGACCTTGAGGTGGATGCCTCAGCGCGACTAACGGCTCCATACAGGTTTTCAGCCACTAAGCTTCCGTCGTTTGACATAGAATTCCACGTGCCTGAAGGTAGCGTGTCGTATTATGTTGGCCGTGCCCAAACCTACAGGATAGGGCATTCGCCTTTGTCGGGACGGTTGCGGTTCGACGGTGAGGACGTGGGGCGTAGTGCCTTTGTCATCAGTCCTTTCACGCTTTCTGTTCCGGGAGTTTCAGTGCGTTTGGCCGTTGAGGTGGACAGTCTGCTTTCATCCCCATCTGTGCGTGCGAATGTCAAGGCTTATGCCGAACTTGGACAGGCAGGGAAAACAGGCTTCTTGTGTCCGTATGCTCTGGAAGGCCGTTTTTCGGCGGATGCGGATGTGGCGTTCGGAGTAGGAGACGTGCGAGTTCCGTCGGTAAAGGATTTTTCTGTACGAGGCAAGGCCGCTTTGGACAGATTTTCAGTGTCGTGCGGAATGAGAGGACCTCGTCTGAAAGGCAAAGGAGCGAAACTGAGCTATGAGATGTCTGTGCCGTGCTTTTCTGCATCGGGTCTCGGATGCGGATTCGCGGATATGGATGCCAACATAGATGAGGTTGAGATGTCTTCATCCGGCGTTGCTGTTTCGGCATCGGATATGGAAATCACTGCCGACGGTGCTTTGCCGTTCGGTCAATCCCGGAAAGCCCCTTTGGCAGTGTCTGTCAGGGCAGCTGAGATGAGTGCGGTTTCGGAATCCGATTCCGCGAGGGTGGTTGTTGAAGGTGCGGAACTCAAATCTAAGATGTATGCATATGCGAATATGCGTTTTGCTGACACTTTGGATGTCATGCTGAATTCTTCAGTCATTTCATTCGTTTCGCCGGCCGTTTCGGGTAAGATTGAAGGGATTGGTGTCAATGCTTCCGTTTGCCGTGGAAATGACGGTTTTACAGAACGGACATATCCGTCATTGGCATATGTGTCTGCCGACAGTGCAGCGCTCAGGGACATCGGGCATACTGCCGAGTATCTTACATTTCGGTTGCCCAAAACATGCCGGAGGCTCGTGAAGCAGTGGAAAGCCAAGGCCGATGTGAAAGCCGTTTCTGGAGAAGTGGTGCCTGTGGCGTATTCCTCTCCCGTGCGTTTTTCCGGTTTCAACCTGGGACTCACGGGGGATTCGGTCTCGTTGCGAAGCCTTTCGTTGCGCTCCGGATCGTCTGCTATGCGTCTTTCCGCTTCGGTGGGCAATCTGAGACAGGCCATCACCCGGTCGGAGCCTGTGCCGATTCCCGTGAGGCTTTCTGTTGACATAGACACGCTAAACATCAATGAGATGGCTCGTGCTTATGGGAAAGCCGGCCTTACAGATGCAGATGGCAATGATGCATACGTGTCGTCCTCTGCAGATACGGTGGCCGTGCTCTTGCCGCGCAATCTCGATATGGACTTGAGGGTTTCGGCCAAAGAGACCGTGTACACCAACCTGAAGCTTTATGACCTCACGACCGGAGTAAGGATGCGCGACGGCGTGGCTACTGTCGATGACCTCAGGATAACCTCTGATTTCGGACACGCCTATCTTGACCTTAAGTATGACACCCGTGATGCAGAAGCCATGTCGGTCGAGGCATCGCTTGGTTTTGTCCAAATAGATGTTGTGAAGTTTTTTGAGAATTTCCATACGCTTCTGCTCATGATGCCGCAGATGAAGAACCTTTCTGGTTCAGTCTCTGCTGAAGCGAAAGGCTCGATGGAGGTGTTTCCTGACATGTGCGTCAACGTGCCTTCGCTTACGGCGGAAGTGGCGGTTCAGGGCAGGGCGCTGAAAGTCCATCAGAACCGTTTCATAAGGAGAATCACCAAGATGATGCTCATTCCTGGCAGCGATGACATACACATACGCAATATGAACGTGCATGCATCGGTGCATGACAACCTGCTTGAACTCGAACCGTTCGACTTCAGGTTCAGCAACTACGGGCTGCGGATGCAGGGTCTCAACAATTTCAACGGCGACCTTTATTATCATATCGGAGTGGAACGCAATCCGCTCCATATCCCTTTCGGCATCATAATAGAAGGGGAGTATTCCGATCCGAAGCTGCGGTTCGGGAGGGCGCGTTATGATGAACGTCGTGCATTCGGAATCACGGGCGGCATCATGTCGGAAAAGAATATCAACATCGTCAAAGAGGCCCGTCGTTATCTGAAGGAATTCATCAGCAAAGCCGCCGCTTCTGAGCCTGAATGAAGCTTTTTGTTTTATGATTATAATTTATGGCTTGTAAATACGTAAATTATATATATTCCCAACCGTAAACAAGTGCTTGATGTTGACAAAAGGATTTTCGGAGGCCAGGAAGGCGTATCTTGAAACAAGAGGGAAGACGGCATCGCGCCTGCATGCCGCGCTTATCGATATGGACGGTGTGCTCTACGACTCTATGCCGTGGCATGCGCGTGCCTGGCACCGTATGATGACGGAAGCCGGGGTGGATTGTACGGTTGACGAGTTTTTCCTGTATGAGGGAATGACGGGGCCTGCCACTATCGACCTGCTCTTCCGCCGTGCATTCGGACGTAATGCCGAGCCAGATGAGGCTCGAGAGCTTTATGCCAGGAAAGGAAGGTATTTCAAGGAATACGGCAAGAAGATTCCTATGCCTGGAGCGGACAGGATGATGTCTGAACTTATGCGTCTCGACCTTCGGCGCGTGCTTGTTACAGGTTCGGCACAGCCTTCTCTGCTTGAAAGCATTGACAATGATTATCCGGGTGCATTCAGTCCGCAAGACAGAATCACGGCCTTGGATGTGAACAACGGAAAACCGCATCCCGAGCCGTATCTTCGGGGACTCGCAAAAGCCGGGTGCATGGCTGAAGAGGCTATGGTGGTGGAGAACGCGCCGCTTGGAGTGAGGGCGGGAGTGGCTGCGGGATGCTTCACCGTAGCAGTGGCCACCGGGCCTGTCCCTCTGGAGGCCTTTGAAAAGGAGGGCGCACACCTGATTGTCGGCTCAATGGAGGAATTTGCCTGTATGCTCAAATCGGTTATGCCATGAACAGGATAGAACAAACCATAAGGGATTGGAAATGTTCCGGCGAAGGCACGACGCGCAGGGTGTTCGTGGTTACGGACACGAATGTGGACAGGCTCGTGATGCCGTTGTTTGCCGAAGCGGCACCTTCAATCGCTGAAGCCGAGCGCATAGTGATCAGTCCCGGAGAGGACAACAAGAACATACGCACGGTAGAATCGGTATGGCGCAGGCTGATGTCGGCTGAGGCCACACGCAACGACCTCCTTGTGAATGTAGGCGGTGGTATGGTAAGCGATCTTGGCGGTTTTGCGGCGGCCACGTTCAAGCGCGGGATGCCTTACGCAAACATTGCCACAACACTTCTTGCGGCTGCCGACGCGTCGGTTGGGGGCAAGACCGGCGTGAATTTCGGCGGAGTGAAGAATGCCGTGGGAGCGTTTGCCATGCCTCTCGGCACGGAAGTCTGTTACGAGGCCTTTTCCACCCTGTCGCGTGAAGAGATATTGTCGGGCTATGGCGAGATACTGAAGATGAGTCTGGTGGCCTCTCCGGAATCGCTCGTCAGTATTGCACGGGCGGAAGACAACATCGCCGATCTGGAACGCCTCGGCGACTTCGCCCGCGAGTCTGCCCGCTTGAAGATGGCGATAGTGGACAAAGACCCGAAGGAAACAGGCCTTCGTAAGACACTTAACTTCGGGCACACTTTCGGACACGCGTTTGAAAGCCTTGCGCTTGAACGCGGACACTGCGTGGCTCACGGAATCGCGGTGGCATACGGCATCGTTACGGCTTTGGTGCTGAGCCGGATGCTCTGCGGATTTCCTTCCGAACTGCTTTATTTTGTGGCCAAAGAGGTGGTTCGTCCTTATTTCGGCTCGGTGGGGATGACTTGTTCTGATTATCCTGAACTGCTCGCGTTTATGCACAATGACAAGAAGAACTCCGACAGTGGCAGCATACGCTTTGTGCTTCTTGAGGACGCTGGGAGGCCGGTGTGTGATGTCAGTGTCCCGGACGATGACGTAAAAGCTGCCCTTGACATCTGCCGCGACCTGCTCTCCTGATCAGAAGGCGTGATATGCGTCAAAACTCCGGAACAGGAAGATGTGGACACACGGCTTGCAATGTCTGTGATTTGCGTATTTTATCCGTTTTGCGTAATTTTGCGGGATATGGAGTTTCTGAGGATACTGTATACAGTGGCGTTTGTGTCGGTTATGGCGTTTGCAGCTATGGCCGATCCTGTGCGGATTGATTCTTTCGAGCGGATGGACGCGCTTGCAGAGGAGGTGGTGATAGCCAAGGAAGTGAAGGCCGTTCCGGCGTTTGCCTTTGCCGAGTGCGTCAATCTGAGAAGCGTTGTGTTTGAGCAAGGTTCTCGTTGCCGGAGCATAGGTGAATGCGCTTTCTACCGTTGCTGCTCGCTTAAGGAAATAGAGTTGCCGCCTTCATTGTCAGAAATAGGTAAATATGCTTTTGCCTGGTGTGAATCGATGGAAAAGGTGCATTTGGTCAATGTTGATAAGATAGGCGCATTGGCTTTTGCATATTGCTCGTCTTTGAAAGACGTTGAGTTTTCGGAGAGGCTGAAGTCGGTGGGAAACAACGCTTTCAGTTGTTGCACATCATTGGAGGAAGCCCTTATTCCTTCATCGGTTTCATTGCTTGAGTCGTATGCTTTCTCCGGTTGCACGTCGCTTCGCAGAGCTGTTCTGCCTGGCAATCCGTCGCTGCTTGGGGAGCTCATATTCAGCGGCTGCACGTCTCTTGAAGAGATTGTGGAGCCAAGCGCAGTCCCTCCGAAGTTCGACTGCGAAAGCTTCCTCTTCGACCCTGACGAGACCGGTTGTTATGCCAAATGCCGCCTGTTCGTCCCGGCCAGAGCCGTTCCGACTTACCGCAAAACACGTGGCTGGCATCTTTTCTCCGACATATCCCCGTATTCCAAAAAACCATATTGACCAAGTTAATGTGGATTTTGAAAGAACCACGTGAACCACATTGACCAAGTTATGGATTTTTGTGGTTGGTGTGGGTTTTGGAAGAACCACACTGACCATATTGACCAATTTATGGATTTTTGTGGTTGGAGTGGATTTTCAGAATAACCATACCGCCTGATTACGGTCTGTGTGGTTTGCCATTACCGTTAGTTTTTATTAATTTTGCAACTTTGACGGCGGAATGCCGCCCGTTTATTTAATTGCGACATTATGGATTATAATCACAAGGAAATAGAACGCCGTTGGCAGGGCCATTGGCGTGAAAACCATACTTTCCGGTGCGTCGAGAATCCCGACAAACCGAAATTCTATGTGCTCGACATGTTCCCGTATCCTTCGGGTGCGGGTCTGCACGTTGGGCATCCGCTCGGCTACATCGCGAGCGACATATATTCGCGTTACAAGCGTCAGAGGGGGTTCAACGTGCTGCACCCGATGGGATATGACGCATACGGTCTTCCGGCAGAGCAATATGCCATCCAGACGGGCCAGCATCCTGAAATCACGACGCAAAGGAACATTGCCCGTTATCGCGAGCAGCTTGACAAGATCGGTTTCGCGTTTGACTGGAGCCGTGAAATCCGCACCTGCGATCCGGAATACTACAAATGGACGCAGTGGGCTTTTATGCAGATGTTCAATTCATATTACGACCTTGACGAGAACAAAGCCATGCCTGTATCCCGGCTCGCGGAGCATTTCGCCGTCCGCGGCTCTGAAGGCATCAATCCGGCTTCGTCGAAAGCCCTCAGCTTCAGTGCAGATGAATGGAACTCGCTGAGCGAGAAGGAGCAGCTTGAGAGACTGATGAACTATCGCATTGCTTATCAGGGCGAGACGATGGTCAACTGGTGTCCGGAACTGGGCACAGTGCTTGCCAACGACGAGGTCAGCGAAGGGCTTAGCGTGCGCGGCGGCTATCCTGTGGAGCAGAAGCTGATGAACCAGTGGTGTCTGCGTGTTTCAGCATACGCCCCTCGTCTTCTTGATGACCTCGAAAAGCTCGAATGGTCTGAATCGCTCAAGGAGACGCAGCGCAACTGGATCGGGCGCAGCGAGGGGGCGGAGATGCGTTTCCCTGTGGTGGGCAAGGACTTTGAACTGGAGATTTTCACTACGCGGGCAGATACCGTCTTCGGCGTGACGTTCATGGTGCTTGCTCCGGAATCTAAATACGTTCCGCTTCTTGTCGGCGAGGAGCAACGGAGTGCCGTGGAAGCATATCTCGACGAGGTGAAGCATAAGACGGAGCGCGAACGCCAGATAGAAAAGAAGGTGAGCGGGGTATTCACCGGTTCCTACGCACGCAACCCGCTTACTGGAAAAGAGATACCCATCTATGTGAGCGACTATGTGCTTGCTGGCTACGGCACAGGAGCTATAATGGCAGTGCCTGCGCATGATTCGCGAGACTATGCCTTTGCCCGTCATTTCGACCTGCCCATAATACCGCTTATAGAGGGTGCCGACGTGAGCGAAGAGAGCTTCGACGCCAAGGAAGGCATAATGACCAATTCGTGCGGGCCGGAACTTGACCTGAACGGCATGCAGGTGAAAGAGGCCATAGCCAAGACCAAAAGGTTCATATCAGAGAAGGGAATAGGGCATGTCAAGACCAACTATCGTCTCCGAGATGCCATATTCTCGCGCCAGCGGTATTGGGGCGAGCCGTTCCCCGTATATTACAAGGACGGAACGGCCTATCTTATGGATGAGTCGGAACTTCCGCTTCACCTTCCGGAAGTGGATTCGTATCTTCCCACTGAAACGGGCGAGCCGCCGCTCGGCCGCGCCAAAGGATGGCATACGAAGGACGGATATCCCATAGAGCTGTGTACCATGCCTGGATTCGCAGGTTCGTCGGCGTATTATCTGCGTTATATGGATCCGCGCAACAATGATGCGCTCGTAGGGCACGAGGCCAACGAGTACTGGCGCAATGTGGATCTTTACGTCGGGGGTGCGGAACATGCCACGGGACATCTGATATATTCACGTTTCTGGAACAAGTTCCTCTTCGACCTGGGTGCGGTGTGCGAGCCTGAGCCGTTCAAGAAGCTGGTGAACCAAGGCATGATTCAGGGCCGCTCCAGCTTCGTCTACCGCATAAAGGACACCAACACTTTCGTCAGCCACGGGCTTCGCAAGCAATACGACACCACGCCCATCCGCGTGGACATAGGTTTCGTGAGCAACGACATTCTCGACACGGATGCTTTCCGCGCCTGGCGTCCAGACTTCAAGGATGCGGAGTTCATTCTCGAAGACGGCAGATACGTATGCGGTTATGCGGTGGAGAAGATGTCGAAGTCTATGTTCAATGTGGTGAATCCCGACGACATAGTGGAACGTTACGGAGCCGACACGCTCCGCCTTTACGAGATGTTCCTCGGCCCGGTGGAGCAGTCCAAGCCATGGGACACCAACGGCATCGACGGAGTGAACCGGTTCATAAAGAAGCTTTGGAACCATTTTGTGCGTGCGCTCGACGCACCACAGAAAGAAGCCTCTAAAGAGGAGCTTAAGGCAATACACAAGCTTATAAAGAAAATCGGAAGCGACATAGAATCGTTCTCGTTCAATACGTCGGTGGCCGCTTTCATGATTGCGCTCAATGAGCTTTCTGCACTCAAGTCAACCAGTCGCGAGGTGATGGATCTCTTCACGCGTGTCATCGCGCCTTTCGCTCCTCATATAGCCGAGGAGTTCTGGAGCCTTCTCGGCCATGAAGGAAGCGTCGCCGATGCCGGATGGCCTCTGTTCAATGAGGAATATCTGAGAGAGGACAGTGTCAAGTATCCTGTCAGCTTCAACGGCAAAGCCCGCTACACCATCGAAGTGCCGGCTGATTGCTCGAAAGAAGATGTGGAGAAGGCAGCCCTTGCCGATGCCGGAGCTGAAAAATGGCTTGGCGGAAAGACACCGCGCAAGGTCATTGTGGTTCCGGGCAAGATTGTAAACATCGTGGTCTGAATCATATATTAAGCTGATTCAGTTATAAGTCAAAAACTCAAATCAATTCCCCGGAGTCAACGCAGCTTCATTGGTTGACTCAGGGGAATTGATTTGGTTGCAGTCTCAATCTGCGGTGATATCATTGCAGTTGATTGGGTAATGGTCTATCTGTGATTCTGGAACTGTTACTTAACATTAGTAGACACACCGTGCATATTCACCTGAATGCGGTTGCTTCCGTCATAAAGAGTTCGCATGAAGGCATTGAAATCTTCAAGTGTGAGGTTTTCAATAGCTGAGCGCTGTTCTGTAATCAGGTCTTTGCCAAGGAGCTCATACAGACGAATGTTGTTATGCCAGTAAGAATTTGTGCGGACACTATTCTCGTATTGTGAAAGCATAGCACCTTTTACACGGTTGAACTGGTCGGCGGTAGCACCTTCCTTCAACAGATTGACAAAAATATCTTCTGCAAACTGTAACATCTTTGCCGACTGTTCCTCGTTTGTCTGAAGGAAATAAACAAGATTCCATTTATCATTATTGATATCATAGGAAGAATATACCATCGGGCTGTAAACGCCACCTTCCTTTTCGCGTAAAATCTCGGTATAAAGAATCTTTACAATGTCGCCAATCAATGAAGCCTTGACCTGATTCTGAATTGTATTGGGAACATTCGTTCCACTGTAGAACCCATATAGCCAGTCTGCGGGTGCCGTCATTTGCGCCGTAAAGTTGTCAATAACTTCACCATCAGCGGTATTGACAGGCGCAACAACCTTGCGCACCTCTTTCTTAGAGGAAGAAAGCGATGCTATGTACTGCTCCAAAAGAGGTTTTAAGGAATCTATTTCAACATTGCCGGTAAACAGCAAAGTAAAGTCTGCCGGATTCGCCACAGATTCCTTGTAGAGCTGTAACATTCGCGGGTAGTCGGCTTTTTTCAAGACATCCGCTGTAATGGTGGCTGTCATAGGATTACCTGCATAAAGTGCATTGTCCTTATGTATCTGAAATATGAACTCGCGTTATTATAAAGTTGTACAAATCGACTCTGTAAAAATAGCGGATTGATGTCTAATGCTTCTTCGGGTCGGGAACCTTGGTTGGTGAGAGGCGTGTCATCGCACTGTTGTGTTTCATCAAAACGGGTGTAGAGATGTCTGCCGCATCTATGACGGTATGGAAAACCATATCCGTAGTCCAAGGAAGCATGGAATTGTTTCTAAGGTTCGATATTTTCTCTGGAAATGTCGCGACATATTTCTGAGAATACCAAAAAAAGCAAGCTGGATAATGCAGCTGTGGGAAGTCGGCCGCATGCAGATAATTGCCGTCCTCTCCCAAAGCTTCTCCATGATCTGATATGTATATCAATATCGCGTTTCTGTCATGAAGCAGTCTCTTTACTTTCGATATGAAATCATCAGTCGCGACAATCGTATTGTCGTATGAATTCACGATTTTTTCATGCGTCATGTCCGAAATCACGCGGCTGTCGGCTTCAGGTTTGAAAACAGCGAGTGAATCGGGATAGTGGGCATTGTAATACCAATGGGAACCGATTGAATGCACCACGATAAGTTGCGGTTGTCCTTTTTGTTCCAGCTTATCGGATATATATGGCAGAAGGTCCAGATCCAGATGCTTGTTGAAACTGTAGGGAGAGAATCCTTCGCGTACCATATCCAGTGCATCAGCCTCTTTCATGAAATAGACATATGCCGGACTCATGTCTTGGTTTGATATCCACGACGTCTGATAACCGGCTTTCTTGAACACTGTTATAAAAGAGGGTTCCTCCCATTTCAGGTCGGGATTTATGGAATCTGCACGTGTGATAATGTGCGGTACGCTTTCGTGAGTGAAATAGTCTTTCGAATACATGTGCGGATATGAGACTATCGCGGTATCTGCGCTTATGTTTGGAGTGGTAGGTCTCGGATATCCGTTTATTCCGAGATGGTCGGCTCTTAAGGATTCACCTAAAATCACTATCACGTCAGGGGAAACCGAGCCGGGCATCACCGGAACGTTGTCAAAAGCGGTTCTCTGTACGGCTATCTCTTTTTTGTTTTGAAAGTATTCTGCAAACGCAAAATAAAAGCAATAGGGCATTCTGGCAATCACCGGAGCCTTGAAACGATTTATGCATACAGGCATAAGAACAATTCCTGTAAATACGGCAGTCCAGACAATCATATTGCCCGATTTCACAAATCTCCACCTGTAGATGACGATAAATATGGATACAGCGGCCGAAAAGAGGAGGATGAACACAAGTTTGAAGCTGAATAAGGTGGCCCATGTGTTCATGTCGTTCACAAACATAAGGTCAATTACCGCCGGTGTGAGGAACACTCCGACTGTAAGCCGGAAATAGCCTAATGCCGACGACAGAATTATGAGTATTGGAAACGACAATGAGAATACATACCGGTTGACGCTCATCAGGCCTATTATGCCGGCTCCTGACAGCGCGACTACAGATGCTTGCATAAACAATGCAACAAATCCCCTGAATCCTGAGAAAGGATTGTCATGAAAGTCTATGCTGTTGAAGACCAGAGCATACAGCAAGGAACATATGAGCCAAAACACCCAAAAAGGGCATTGTTTCAATTTCTGACGCATTTTCACAGTCCAATAAATATGGGTTACTTATCCACCAGAAACCGCGCATAGCGTCTGACGACATATATTATGGGAAAGGTCAGTGCCATGGCGACCAAGGCCACCGCTGTCCCGCGCAATACCCCATCCGTCAATTCAGCAGGGGGAATGCCGAAACCGAACAGCATCACGCCTTTAATCAGTGCGAGGGTAATCAAATGAAAACCACAAACCAAAAGTGTGCCTGTGGATATGAAGCGTATCAGTCCAGGCTCGGACTTTCCTGCAGAAACCGCTTTGGAGAACCATATCATGAGCCATGCCCCGGAGACTGCGGAAATCAGGTATAGCGGAAAAATCCCATAAAGCCCTTTGTAGAAAGAGGAAGCCACATTGTATTTCAATGAAATTACAAACGCAATCAATGCTGCCAATGCGACAAGATTTGACTTGGCGTTTCCTAAACCTGTATGTGTCGCACGGGTACGCAAGAGCCGTCCCAATGCATAGAAACCAAGTCCTGCAATTGACGGAGCGAGTGCAAAAGGCAAGTAAGGGGATATGTCAGGAAGAAGAGATGAAATGCCCCAGGCTGTTAAGAAGGCAATTGCCGCTATGCCGATGTCGGATTTGAGGCATTTTCTGAGGGGATAATAAATCATTTCCACAACAAAGAAACTCACAAGCGACCAAAGCGGTATGTCATGCACCAGCAGGGGAGGCATACCGGCAAAAGTCCCCGCGACCGGCACATACCAGGCGACAGCATCGTTTGGGTTATTGCCGAATTTACGCAAGACAAAGAACCACAACAGATAAGTAACGGCACTTATCCATGCATAAGGGATGATTATCTGGCGGAATCGTTTCAATGCAAACGGTTTGTATTTAGGATTCCTTTCATAAGAAAACAGATAACCTGACAGTATGAAGAAAAGAGGCATTAGAAATGCCTTAAGCACCTTGGTACACAATGGGGAGCAGTCCACATGGACAAGCACCACGAAAAAGATGGCAAAGACTTTTACATAGTCGATCCATGCCAGACGTTTGGGCTGTTTCATAGCACAAAATTAGCACAAAATGCGTGCAATTCAAAATCTTGGAGACATAATAGTTTACGGAACTTCCAGAAAGCCTGCGGACTTCATTTCAAAGACAATATCAAGGCTTTTTTCCCGTTGAAAAAGGAAAGCCGTGTAAGACTGCCTGTAAAGATCAGAAGAAAAGTTCCAGACACGCTCAAATTTGTTGAAATAAGACGGAAATGAATGATATAGTTTTTGCCACCAACAATGCGCATAAGCTTGAAGAGGCACGCTCGATTGTGGGCAATCGTTTTCGTATCCGTTCGCTTTCTGAGATCGGGTGTCATGACGACATTCCGGAGACTGCGGATACGCTTGAAGGGAATGCGCTGATTAAGGCACGTTGGGTAAAGGAACGTTATGGATATGACTGTTTTGCCGATGACACGGGTCTGATGGTGGATGCACTTGGCGGTGCGCCCGGTGTTTACTCAGCCCGGTATGCCGGCCCGGAATGCGATTCTGCGGCAAATGTCAGGAAGCTCCTTGGCGAGCTTGACGGCAAAGAGGACAGGAAGGCGCATTTCGCAACGGCGGTCGCACTGATAAATGGCGATGAAGAACACGTGTTCGTCGGAAAGGTGGACGGAAGCATAGCCTGCGAACCTCACGGATCTGGAGGCTTCGGCTATGACCCTGTTTTTGTGCCTGATGAAACAGGTGTTTCGTTTGCCGAGATGGCTCCCGAAGCCAAAAACATGGTTTCCCACCGGGGGCGTGCCATAAGGTTGATGGTCGGTTTTCTTGATTCTTTCGGGAAATGATGAAAATGTGATATGGATATGAAACGAATAATAAATGTATTCTCGATAGTCGTTCTTTTCTGCCTTTGTGCCGCAGCACGTCCGGCCGGGGACTGGAAAGTGTATTCTACTTTCAACGATTGGCATAAACGGGTGATTGACACTAAAGACAGGGTTTATCTGGTAACTTTGTGCCAACCGGTATTGTCATGGCTGCCGTCGTATAATGATATTTATTCCTCTCTTTTCGTTTATGATAAGGAATCAGACGAGATTGAAGCGTGGAACCAGAGAAACCGCCTTAGCGGCAACACTATACAACGGGTCGCCTACAATCCTTCAAATGATTGCCTCATAGTGGTCTATAGCGATTCCAATATAGATTTCATATATGGGAATGGCGATGTGATCAATGTCCCCGGAATAGTCAATGCGTCAATTACATTCTCGAAAAAGGTAAACGGAATCAATATCGACCAGGAGAAAGACAGGGTATATTTCGCTACCGATTTCGGATATGTGGTGGTGGATGCGAAAAAGCACGAGGTGGTTTCCTCTGTGGTAGGTGATTTTCCGGTAAAGAGCGCAGCGAGGGTCGGTGAATTCATAGTGCTTCTGAATGATACGGGAGCTTTTTTTGCTCCTTCCTCAAAGCAGGTTCTTAGGATTGAAGATTTCAAGCAGATTCAAGGAATAAGGCCGTCGGACAGGATTATGCCGTTGAACGGAAACAGTTTCGCATACATAATTTCGCCGGCTTCCGATTTTGGAAACAACTTGTGCGTCTCGACATTGAATTCCGACGGGACAGCCTCGGTTGATATGAAAAAAGCGGATAATTTCAATGAAGTTGCTTTGATGGACGGTGGCGGTTATTACATCGATTGTTACAATAATATCTATACGCTAAGTTCAGACGGAGTTTTGCAGGCCGGAAGATTGCCTGAGCATACCAACGGCATATGCCACAACAGTTTGGACATGAAGACATTTTGGGTTATTGAAGGCCGCAGCGGCATGCGTGCTTATCGTAAGGACGGCGACAATTGGTCGTTGTTCCGAGATTTCATATCCCCTAATGCTCCCTCGACGTTCATTTGTCAGGATATAAATTATTCTGACAGATTCGGTGCTGTAGCAGTAGAACATGGTATGACTCGCCAGTTTGTTGACTGGGCCGACCTGTCCACATCAATTGCGACTTTCAAAAACGGCGAATGGACCGACCGTTCCCTTGCGCGCACCAATCCTGACCGGCAGTCTGTTCTGCGCAATGCCACCGGTATGGAATTCGATCCGGTCAACCCTTCCGTCATAGTCAGAGGTTCTCGGACGGACGGTGTGAGTATGATTAATCTCGATGATCCCCAGCAGATAGTGCATCTTTCAGTGGCAGACAATCCGGATAACGGCAAGCCGGGGTTCTATACGGTGTTTTCTCCTCATCCCACGCAGGGACCGGCATTTGCCGGAATATCGCCTCCTGGATTTGATGCTGAAGGTACATTGTGGTTTGCCCGTTCAGGCTCACCCGTATCTCTGTATTATTGGAAAGCAGCGGATAGAAAGGCTTTGAATACAGGCGCGATAGGAAGTTTTGCTCTTGACAATAACAAAAGTACGTCTTATTTGATTCTTAAGCCTTTGAAGGCCGGAGTGAACAAGAACTTGTTGTTTTACGCAGGAAACGGATATGGTTATCCATTGGGCATAGTGGATCATAACGGCACTCCTGACGATACGGCTGACGATAAAGAGGCTTTTAGCAATTCATTGAAGGACCAGGACGATGCAAGAGTGGCCTGTCATCTTGTATATGCCTTGTATGAGGATATGCAGACCGGTTTGTTGTGGGTAGGCTCCGATGTAGGTCTGTTTACAATAAATCCAAGGAAATTCTTGAGTGATAATGGGAAGGTAAACAGGATAAAAGTGGCGCGCAACGACGGCACCAACCTTGCCGACTATCTTCTTAACGGCGTTGGCGTAAATGACATCACATCTGACTCGCAGGGCCGGAAATGGTTTGCGACTATGGGGGGCGGCTTGGTGTGTACTTCTTCCGACGGCCGGGAGATCATATATCAGCTGACTACGGAAAATTCATTCATTCCACACGACAACGTGTATGCCGTTTGCTGCATACCGTCCACAAATTCGGTCTTGATTTCCACTGAAGGCGGAATGGCGGAGTTCTTCCCCGCCGGATCCGCTTCCGGCGCGGACTTGGATTCTGTGAAGGCATATCCCAATCCGGTGCGTCCAGACTATCTTGGCTGGATCACGGTGGAAGGGCTTACCGAGGGTGCCATAGTGAAGATAATGGATTCTATGGGCGGTCTTGTCAAGGAACTCGGGCCGGCCGAAGGCGGAGTGGTGCAATGGGATGCCACCAACCTCAGCCACCAGCGTGTAGGCAGCGGAGTGTATTATGTGCTGGCTTCCTCCGGTCCGGGAGAAACCAATCTGGCCAAAGTGACCAAGATTCTTGTTGTCAGATAGAAATATGCGGATTATGCTGAATAAATGCCTTCGGACGATGGTTGTGGCGGTTCTGCTGATGCCTTCCTTCGGGTCTTCGTGGGCATCTTCCATATCTGTCACGTTGTCTCCAGGCGGTTTGGCAGAACATATTTCGCGGATAGAGGATGAACGTCCTTCTGCCGTGGTGCTGGACGGCTATTGCGATGTGCGCGATTTGCGTCTGCTCGCGGAGAGGCTTCCTGATTCTGTAGATACGCTCGACATGAAGGCATTGCAGATTAAGCGTTATGAATATCCGTTCAGTTCGTCCGTAGACCGAGGCGTGTATGCCGACGGAGAGATTCCGCCCTATGTTTTTGCGTTTTCAGGATTCCGGTCAGTCGTGCTGCCCGCAAATACGTCTGTGGTCTCGGAAGGGGCATTTGCATCGTCTTCAATTGAAGAGGTTTGTCTCGGAGACGGAGTAGAGCGAATAGGGGATTATGCCTTTGCCTGTTGTCCCAGACTATGCAAGGCGACTTTCAGGTGGAGGCTTCGGAAAATCGGAAAAGGGGCTTTTGAGGGATGTCCTTCACTTAAGGAAATTGACTTCTCGCAGACGGCAGTAACGGATTTCCCCGAAAGGCTCCTTGCAGGATGCACGTCCCTTTCTTCTGTGAAGCTGCCGGGCATAATCAAATATGTGGGTACCGAGGCTTTTGCGAATACGGCGATAGGCTCGGTGGCGGTAACGAGGGAAACCGAATGCGGGGACTATGCCCTGAGTTCGATGCCTTCGCTCGAATCCGTTGTCATTGACGGTGCGCGTTCCTCCAAAGGGATGCTCTTCAACAATCCCCGTCTTGCCAAAGGCGGAGCGACCGTTGGAGAGGTCGCTCCGCTTTATATGGCCGGTAATACAAGTTATGCCGATTCCCGTGTCATTGTTTCAGGCACGGTGGTAGGGGAGTATTCTTTGGCAGGCATTGCTGTCGATTCCCTGATTTTTGGAGACGGTCTTAGGGAAATAAGGCCCAATGCCTTTTCCCGTCTTGACAGGCTGCGCCTCATAAATGCGTTTGCGCTCGGCGGGAATCTTCCGGAAGTTGTAGATGAAAGCTTTTCGGGAATGCGGCCTGAGGGGATAAGGCTTGGGGTAAACGGCGATTTCATCGATGTCTGGAAAGCCCATCCGCTTTGGGGACGGTTTGACATATTCGCAGGCATTTCCGGCATAGAGGATGTCGTGCCGGATTTGTCTGCCGATGACATTTGCATAAGTTCAGACGGGAAGACGGTTTATGTGCGTGCTTCGTCCGTCATTGCGTCGGTGGCATTGTATTCCGTGTCCGGGTCGCTTGTTTATGCATCGTCTCCCGGAAATGCTGAAACCGGAATCGACGTTTCGGCGTGGAAAGGCTCTGTACTGGTTGCCGATGTTACGGATGTACGAGGCAACCGCAAATCAATAAAGATATTAATAGATTGACATCTACTACTTACGACTTCAGTTATGGGTAAAAACAAGCTTAAGAAGTTTGCAGACATGCAGACATACCGTTGTGTGCTTCAATATCCCTGGGCCAGACTGCAGGCCGAGGGCTTTCCGTACAAAGGCAGATGGGGAGCGGAGTTTTTCGGCAATTCCAATCCTATAACGCTTGAGCTGGGATGCGGCAAAGGAGAATACACCGTGGAGCTTGCCCGTCGTCATCCGGAGCGCAACTTCATAGGCATAGACATCAAAGGCGCGCGTATGTGGACAGGCGCGAAGCTTGCCGAAACGGAGGGACTGTCCAACGTGGCGTTTCTCCGCACTGACATAGAACTGATTGAAAGCTTCTTTGCATCCGGCGAAGTGGAGGAGATATGGATCACTTTTCCTGACCCCCAGATGCAGAAGCAGCGCAAACGCCTCACTTCAACCCGTTTCCTCTCCCTTTACCGCAATATCGCTTCGGATTCAGCGCGGATAAGGCTCAAGACGGATTCGCCGTTTCTCTATGCCTATACTTCGCGCCTCGTGGAGGCCAACCGTTTCACTTCGGTGGCTGATTTGCCCGACCTCTACGCCTCCGACGGGTTTGAGGATGTGAAGTCGGTGAAGACATTCTATGAACAGCAATGGCTTTCTCGCGGCAAGACTATCAAATATATAGAGTTTGCGCTTCCGCAGGATTCGGAGCTGATTGAGGTTGACGACAGCGACATAGAGCGCGACGATTACCACAGTTTTCCTCGCGGCATAGCACAGTGCATGCCGGAAGCGGCACGAGATGGGAAAGGCTCTGAAAACTGACTGTGAAAATCAGAACAAAAATTCAAACACACTCTAACAACACATTCTTACATTAAGAACAATGACACTTTATCCAGCACTCATTACCGATGCGCTTAAGACCGTCCGCTACCCGGGCAACGGAAAAAGCCTCGTTGAAAATGATATGATTGCCGACGACATACGCATCGACGGGAACAAGGTCTCTTTTTCCATAGTGTTCGACAAATCCACCGATCCTTTCATAAAGTCTGTGGTAAGGGCGGCGGAAACGGCGATTCTGACATATGTGAGTCCTGATGTGGAAATCAAAGGGAACATCGCTGCCGCTTTCAAGAAGGAGGCTCCCAAGAGGCCGGAACAACTTCTGCCTGGCGTTAAGAACATCATCTGTGTCTCTTCAGGAAAAGGGGGAGTAGGCAAATCTACTGTAACCGCAAATCTTGCCGTGGCACTTGCTGCCAAGGGATATAAGGTCGGCGTGCTTGATGCCGATATTTTCGGCCCTTCGATGCCCAAGATGTTCGGCGTGGAAGGCGAACAGCTATATATGGTAAATCAGGACGGCCGAGACTGGATCGAGCCTGTGGAGAAGTTCGGCATAAAGATGCTCTCAATAGGATTTGTGGTGGATGCGGACAAGCCTGTGCTTTGGCGTGGCGGAATGGCATCCAACGCTCTTCGTCAGCTGATTGCTGATGCCTGGTGGGGCGACCTTGACTATTTCCTCATCGATATGCCTCCGGGAACGAGCGACATACATCTGACTCTCGTGCAGACCCTTGCCATAACCGGAGTGGTGGTCGTAACCACGCCGCAGGAAGTGGCTCTTGCCGATGCCAGAAAAGGCATCGCTATGTTCACCGGCGACAAGGTGAACGTGCCCATTCTCGGGCTGGTTGAGAATATGGCTTGGTTCACGCCCGCTCCGCATCCTGAGGAAAAGTATTTCATATTCGGACAAGGCGGCGGCAGCAGGCTTGCCGAGGAGACTGGGGTCGAGCTGTTGGCACAGATACCGCTTGTGGCAGACATATGCGACCGTGCCGATGCAGGCGACCCCATAGCCCATTCCATCGTGGCGGAATCGGCGACAGGCGGCGTGCAGAGCGAGAATCCCGAGGCCGAAGCGTTCTCGGTGCTTGCAGACCGTGTGGTTGCCGCAGTGGACCGCCGCAATTCCACCCAGCCTCCGACTTCAAAAGTCGAGCTTCAGCACTGATTTGATGTTTGTGCCGGCTATTGGAAAAAACCTTGCGATAAAGATAAATAGGGAAATGTCAATCCCGCAAAGTCCTGAAAGGGACGATGCGGGATTGCATTTATATGATAATGTTGTAGTAGCCTGATTAGAGCTGCGGGCCGGCGGCTACGAGCTTCTTGCCGGCTTCATTGTTCTCGAACTTCTTGAAGTTGGCGATGAACATCTCAGCGAGCTTGTTGGCTTTCTCTTCCCATTCCTTCGGGTCGGCGTAAGTGTCGCGCGGATCGAGAATCTTGGGGTCTACGCCGGGGAGTTCCGTAGGAATCACGAAGTTGAAGATGGGAAGCGTCTTCGTCGGGGCTTTGTCGATGTCTCCGTTGAGGATGTCGTCGATGATGCCGCGTGTGTCGCGGATAGAGATGCGCTTGCCTGTGCCGTTCCATCCGGTGTTGACGAGATATGCCTTTGCACCGCTCTGTTCCATTCTCTTTACAAGCTCCTCTGCATATTTTGTCGGATGGAGGGAAAGGAACGCCTGTCCGAAGCATGCGGAGAACGTGGGTGTAGGCTCTGTGATGCCGCGTTCGGTGCCTGCGAGCTTGGCAGTGAAGCCAGAGAGGAAGTAGTATTTTGCCTGCTCGTTGTCGAGTATCGACACAGGAGGAAGCACGCCGAATGCGTCAGCTGAAAGGAAAATCACCTTTTCGGCTGCCGGGCCTTTTGAGACGGGCTTGACGATGTTCTTGATGTGGTAGATCGGATAGGAGACACGGGTGTTTTCCGTAACGCTCTTGTCGGCGAAGTCGGGCTTGCCGTCGGCCTCTACAGTAACGTTCTCAAGCAGCGCGTCGCGTGTGATGGCGTTGTAGATGTCGGGTTCGCTCTCCTTGTCGAGGTTAATCACCTTGGCGTAGCATCCGCCCTCGTAGTTGAACACGCCGTCATCGTCCCAGCCGTGCTCGTCGTCGCCGATCAGCAGACGTTTCGGGTCAGTGGAAAGTGTGGTCTTGCCTGTGCCGGAAAGGCCGAAGAAGACTGCGGTGTTCTTTCCTTCCATATCGGTGTTGGCCGAGCAGTGCATGGAGGCGATGCCACGGAGCGGGTTGAAGTAGTTCATCATGGAGAAGAGTCCCTTCTTCATCTCACCGCCGTACCATGTGTTGATGATCACCTGTTCGCGCTCCTTGATGTTGAAGGCAACCACGGTTTCGGAATGGAGTCCGAGTTCCTTGTATTCCTCGCATTTTGCCTTGGATGCGTTGAAGACCACGAAGTCGGGCTTGAAGTCCTCAAGTTCCTCCTTGGAGGGGCGGATGAACATGTTGGTCACGAAATGGGCCTGCCATGCCACTTCCATGATGAAGCGCACGTTGAGACGCGTGGCCTTGTTGGCGCCGCAATAGCAGTCAACGACATAAAGAGTCTTGTCGGAAAGCTCTTTTACGGCCTTTTCTTTCAAATGGTTCCATACCTCTGTGGTGATGGGCTTGTTGTCGTTCTTATATTCGTCGGAAGTCCACCATACGGTGTTTTCCGTTACCTCGTCCTTGACAAGATACTTGTCTTTAGGTGAACGTCCGGTGTATTCGCCGGTGAACACGTCCACTGCGCCGAGGTCTGTGAGTATCCCTTTTTCATAGCCTTTCAGCTCGGGGTTTGTCTCGTCCTTGAAAAGCTCTTCGTAAGAAGGATTGTGGATGATTCTCTTGACATCCTTGATGCCGTACTGGGCCAAATCCAATTTTGCCATAATTTAGGGAGAATGTATATTGTTTAATGTTTGTGTTTACCTTGATTTTCCGCACATTGCGTATGTGCGCATTACCTGTATAACAATCAATGCTTGATTTCGTCCACAAAATTAATAAAAAAAAACGAAACGGACGTAAAAATCCCGCCCGGACGCGGATGTCTCGGGCGGGTTGTATGCTATCGGTCGGCGGCTGCCGGTCATCGTTTGATGATTCTGGCCGTATGGCTGTCTTTGCCGTTGCTTGCCTTAAGGATGTAGCAGCCTTTGCCTACGGCCGGGGCGATTGTCAGGCTGCGTGGCGCATCTGCGCCGATGGTCCATTTCCCTGTGAGGAACCCTGCCATGTCGAAGAGTTCGATGTCCCATTTTCCGGGTTCAGGGATGCTGACGGTGAAGTGGGAGCTGAACGGGTTGGGCCCTACTTCGATGGAGGTCGGTTCGTCGTGGATTCCGTCCACTTCGCCTGCTCCGTCTACGCTGAGGATTAAGTTCCGGCTGTCGGTGCCGTAGGCGTTGCTGAGCGAAAGCGTGGCATTGACCACAGTGGGATAATCTGGGATTTTCACCGAGGCGGATCCGGAATGCCTGTCTCCTTCGGAAGAAATCAGTCGGGCGGGCTGCACGTTCCAATTGACGGATGTCTTTATCTCCTGTGCGTCGCCTTTCACGTAAGGCGAGCCGGGGCAGAATGCAGGCTGTTCCCATTTGACTGTGCCTTGTCCTTCGATTTCAGTTGGGATGAAATCATGGGTGCCGAGCCTGAATGAACCCTTCCCGAGGTTGTCGAAGCGTCCGTCGGCATCGCATCCGCCTTCAAAGTCGAACCATCCTTCAAGACCGTCGGGAAGATTGGCCGGGTCGATGTCGCCCATTGCGGTTTTGGCACCCTCTTCGTCAAGAGCCTTGTTCCAATAGGAGAAGTTGTCGATGTTGCCGATGACTGAACCGCTGTTGTGCAGGAATCCTCCCACCGATGCCATGGTTCCGCCGGGATAGCCGTAGAGAGTGCCCGAGTGTTTTACCGTGGATGGGTCGAGCTTGGTGTCGCCTATGGACCAAGATGTCAATTCCTGTTTTCTGCCGTTCACGAAGAGCGACCCGAGCACTCCTCCGCTGCTGTTGAAGTCGAAAGAGAAGACGATGTGATACCATGCTCCAGGCTCGAATCTGGTGTTGTCGAACTTATAGCTTATGTTTTTGTCGCTGCCGGTCCGGATTGTGAATTCATTGAAGCGTCCGTCTGGGCCGATTGTGGTCCACATCCATCCCCAATGGTTCACTGCCCATGCCGCGCCGCGGTCTCTGAGGTTGAGCAGATGGCTGGCTTGGTCGGCGAATGTTTCTGGCTTGAACCAGAATCCGATGGAGAACGAGGAGCCGGGAGTGTGCCCTGCCTCTGAAAGCTTGAATCCAACTCCGTGCTCTCCGACCCTGATGCCTCGCGACACTTTGCCGTCGGTTGCTTCGCCACTGTATTCGAGCGTTACCGTGTCTCCTGACGACACTTCGATGTAGTCTTCTTTGCCGTTGGATGTCAGGCTGTTCACTGATGGTATGGAGCCGTGGGAGGCATCGGAAACCTGTACGAATCCAGGGAATTCCCGTGTGGTCTCGCAGGCGGTGCCGTCGGCGGGGTTCTCCGTCCCTTTCACACGGAGCGTGTAAATGCCTGGCTTTTGGAGACCTTCTTCCATATTCAGGCTCAACGTTCCGTGGGATTCGGCCACGACGTTGCCCTCATTGTCGGATAACTCCCAGTCGGCGTTCTGGTGGAGGGGGTCGGCGTAATATGCTTCAAAGGCCTGTCCAGGTATGATTACGTCGTGCGAAAGCATGATGTCGTCGCTTATCCCGTATTTGCTGATTACGTCCAGCGGCTCGCTCCAGGCTATGTCGGATTCGCATGTCATGTCGAGCGACATGGCGGAGACACCAAGTCTCACTTTGGGTGATTCAACGGAGTAATCTACAGGAATGGAGAACATGAGTCCGGCCCATGAAGGAGTCATCCCCATCAGCACCGGCTGGTGTCCGTCCTGACGGGCATAGAGCTTGTAGTAGGAGGTCTTGACATCGATGTTGTAGCATACGCGGTCTGAGATGCCGTTGGGCATGTTCCAGATGATTTTTGCGTCTGCTCCGAGTCTGTTGGCCTCGAGGACTGATGCGCTTTCGATGACCGGGGCGGACGGCTTGGCGGATGTTGCGTCGCCGCGCACCACTGACACTTCTCCAAGCAGCATGTCCAGATCGGTGGCGGAATCGAATCGCAAGGCTATCATGGCAAGCTCTTTGCCGTCGGCCGCGATTTCGCTTCCTACGGTGAAACGGCGTTCGTTCCAGATTCCGGGGATTTCATTGCCTGTGGTGATTCGGAGGCTTTCGCTTTCTATGGCTGATGCCTCGTCGCCTTTCATGGACAGGGCAAGGGTGGCGTCTCCTTTGCCGCCGTTTATTTTGTAACGCACGGTGATTACGTCGCCGTTGCGCAGTCCGAACTCTGTCTTGAAAAGATGAAGGTATGTCTTGGAACCGGAGCTTCCGTGGATGCGAAGGCAGCTGCCGCCGAGCCAAGCGTCGTCCCACGTGAACCGTGCATCGAGGTTGCCTGAAGGCGCGTCGGTCTTTTCTCTTCCGAGGAATCTTGAGGAGAACCACCACATCCATGTGGGCATATAGTCCTGAATGCCGATGTTGTACCATTCAAGGGAGTTTTTACGCTTCCCCTTGAAATTGAAGAAGCGTCCGTTGCCGAGGTTGAAGTTGGATATGAACGGTTCGTCAGACAGATTCCATTTCAGAGCCGAGCGCGCCGACATCATAGTGGACATTCCGGCGAAGTCCTCGTTTTCGGCTCCGAATATCAGGGAGTTGTCGGGCGCGCCGCAAAGGATGGGATTGCGTTTCCCTCCGGTGAACCAGCGTTCTACGCGTTGGAGATAGCTTTTTTGCCGGTTTTCCGGCGAGGCTCCTTTTTCAGCGCGGGACTCGAAGAACATGTTTTGGGAATGTGCTCCCCACAGTCCGATGGACACGGGGTATTTCGCAAGGTGCGACCATATGTTCCCCGTCTTGGGTTCGCGCCCCTGCATATTGATGCCTGCGTAGATGTCGAGCGGGGTTCTTCCGAGAGTATTGGCGTATTTAACTGTGTTGTAGAGAATCCCGGTTCGGTTCCAGTTGTAATTCAGGAAGAGGGAAGTCTTGATGTCGTCGCCGTATCCCCATATGTCGTCGTTGTGTGTGCCGAGTCCCTTGTCGAAAGTGATTCGAGCCGACTCGTTGGTGCCGTCGTACCATACATTCATCGCCAATGGCATCCTGCCGTCCTTTTTCATAAGCTTTGTGAGCTGCGCATGGAAGTCGCACAGGCCGCTCACGAGTGATACGGATGCGTTGAATTCGGAATTGTAACCGATTCCGTCGATTCCGTAAGTGGCGAGGAAATCGGCCATCTTTTCGGGACCGGACTCCGTCATTTTTGTAAGAGTGTTTTTCCATGCAGAGCTGATGTTTCCGTAAGGAACCGATGCGAGACAGCTGACACCGACGCCGTTCTTATGGGCTGCGTCGATGAAATTGCCCGGGACTCTCACGAACGGCGCAGTCCAGTTGCCGTAGTGGGTGATGTATGCCCACATCGGGAATATCTCGCTGTCGAACACTCCGTCGGGTAGCGCATTGGACTCGATTTTGTTTATGGGTACCCAGAACAGGAGGTTTTTGTCGTTCTCGTCAGTCAGTTCCGGGTTGACTTGCGTGGCGGTGTTGCGGAAGCGTAAGTGCGGCTTCACACGGGAAATGAAGAAATTGTCATCGTCGGTCCATTTCTGCCCTTTTTTCCAAGAGGAGAAGGCCGACGAGAAGTCGGTGCTTTTAGGCCCCCAGTCCACGTAGTCGCTTTTGATGGACTGTGAAAAAGCCGGAAGACTTAATGCGAAAAGCATCAGTGAGATAGAAGTGGGTCGTTTCATCCTTTGTGGCTGTTTGAAATGCTTGGGGTTTCCCGCGCTGATTTGGTTGTTACTCGGTGAATATCCGGGTTCCGGACTCGCGCGCTTTTGCAATACTGGAGTCCGAAGAATCCGAAGCGTATTCTTTATCAGAGACAAAGGTACGAAAAAATCTTGATTCGATTGTGGTGTTTTGTGTGGTAAGGTCGTATTGTGTGCATTTTCTTATGTTTGAGGCAATATAAAGCACGTTCTGGAAATCAGTTTTGTCTTGAGAATATACTATAACCGTGGAAATGGCCGTTTTCGGATATATGTCGGCAGATTCAGATAATAACAATTGTGGGACGGTTGGCCGTGCCGGATGTGTCAGTGTGTCCATCGTGGTCCATCGGTCGCCGGCCGGTCAGTTGCGCCATGCGCTGGAATGCCTTCTGAGATCAGACTGTGTCGGGTACGTCGATGTTGTGGACAATTCCCCTGACGATTCTCTGCGCGATGTGGCCGAATCGGTTGATGCAGGGGGCAGAGTGCGCTATCGGCACGTCAGGAACAGAGGGTTCGGGGCAGCCCACAACCTTGCGATACGCGATGCCATGGCCGACGGCTATGAATACCATCTTGTGATGAATGCCGACGTATGGTGGGACGGCGATGTCGTAGGGCTTATGGCTGGTTTTATGCGACGCCGTCCAGAGGCGGGAATGTCGATGCCACGCGTCCGTTACCCCGACGGCAAGCTCCAGTATGCCTGTCGGTTGCTCCCTACGCCTTTCGATGTCTTCGCCAAGAGGTTCCTGCCGGAAAAATGGATACGCAGGCGTATGCGCCGCTATCTTTTGGCGGATGCCGACCATCACAGGGAGTTCAATCCTCCTTATCTTCTTGGAAGTTTCCTTTTCTTCAGGATGGATGCGTTGCGTGAAACCGGGCTTTTTGACGAACGCTTCTTTATGTATCCTGAAGACATAGACATTACGCGGCGCATCCATAAGCATTCAAAGACGCTCTTTTTCCCTGATGCGGAAATAGTGCATGAACATGCGGCGGCTTCGAGGAGAAGCGGGAAGATGCTGAGGATTCACGTGGCAAATATGATACGCTATTTCAACAAATGGGGATGGTTTGCCGACCGGGAGCGGCGCCGGTTCAACCGTATGCTTCTTGAAGAGCTTCCGAGGACTGGCCGCCCCGAAGACGGAAGGGGGTGAACCCGCCCGCCCACAATGCCGTTCTAAACAGAAAAAGTTATTATGGACAGTCAGGTTTGGATAATGATATTCGGCTATGCGGCCGCATTGTTTATGGTGCTGGGTTATCTGCCTCAGGCCATATATACCATACGCACCCGCGACACGGACGGCATCGCTATGCCTACGTTCCTTTCCATGTTTCTGGGGAGCGTCTTCTTTATAGTGCAGGGATTCATGCTCGACAACTGGCCGCTGGTGATAACCAACCTCATCACGGCCACATGCAGTGCCATCGTCTTCGGCATCAAGATTCACAACGACTACTTCCGCAACGAATGACCCGATTCATTTTCCATGTCGAAAAAATCATAAGCTGATTCCAGCAATCCGCCCCCGTCAGCCTTGGCGAGGCGTTCTTTGGTCGCTTTTATAGCGACCTCTGATTTGTCTATTCCGATGAATCGGCGACCGTTGCGCAAGGCCGCTTCAAGGGTGGTTCCCGAACCGCAGAAGCAGTCGAGGACTATGCTTCCCGGATTTGAGGATGTCTTGACTATGGTGTCGATCATGTCAAGGTTCTTTGCCGTAGGATACAGTGGGTTTTGAGGGTCTTTGAATTCAGTCCATATGTCCTGACGACGTTTTCCGTTCTTGTCTTCAAAATATATCTTTTTGCGCGGGTTCCCTTTGGCCGACCATTCGATAAGGCCCTGTTCGTCCCATTTTTCCATGATTTTTACGTCGGTGCGCCAATGCCTTCCCTCTGGGGGAAGCATTCCGCGGAAAGTTTTGGGCGACGCAGATTCTCCAGGTGCGTGGATGGGGACGGTCGTGTATCTTCTCCCGTCCGGCTCGGTTTTCGGGAAAAGCCTGTCGATGTCTGCTTCAGAGTAGGGCGTATAAGGTTCGTTCCATATGGCATCGGAAGATTTTGTGTAGAACAGTATCATGTCCTTTATGTTGCCGTAACCGATACGCTTGAAGTTCTTCGGGTTGCACTTCACACGGGTTATGTCGTTGCGGAAATTGTCGATGCCGAACACTTCGTCCATCATCACTTTGAGATAATGTCCTATCTTGTAGTCCGTATGAAGATAGATGGAACCTCTTTCGGAAAGCATGTCCCTCAAAAGCAATACCCTTTGGCGTATGTATTCCACAAATTCCTTTCCAGTGATTTTGTCGGAATATGCGATGTCGCCTTTTGAAGAGCTGCTTATTGTGGAGGCTCTGCCATTGGAGACAGTGAAAGTTGCATTAGTGGCGAAAGGAGGGTCTATATAGACGAGATCCACTTTGCCGCCAAGCCCCTTTTCTTCAATCAGATGCTTCAGCGCGTCAATGTTTTCGGATTGTATCAGAAGGTTGTTTTTGAGTGCCATACATTATAATGTGTATAGAAAGTTCCTGAGCATAAGTGCGCTCATGATATTGCAATCGCGGTAACGTTCAGAAGTGATTGTGGTGTACATTTTGTTTTTTCCGCCTATGTAACAAACACCGTCGAGGATTGCTACTTTCACTGCATTTGCATCTGAAGATATGGTTGCCAAAGCGTCATTGAGCTGTGCATTCTGATGTCCGCCACGATCAGTAAGGAATTTGGCTTCACCGATTACGTATTTGCCATTGAAGCGGGCCACAAAGTCAAGTCCTTTGTTATGATGATAATCCAAATGGCTTTCAGCAAAAGCCTTTAAACTATTGTCGCTTGCTTTGAGGTTTGAACTTGAACAACGCTTGTAGTAGTTTTGCGTTGTCCATTTCGTTGAAGGCGACCTCGACGTTGTTCCATTCTTTGGGGTTGATTTCACGGATGCCGTTGGGTATTGTAGGATATACCCGATACAAGTCGTCGAGGTAACTCCTTTGCTGGGCGTATTCTATGCTTTGTTCAAGAAAGTGGTTCATCGGAAAGTCTTTATTTTAGGACAAAGTTAGTGATAATTTGGGGATTTCTGGGCATTATGGGTTGCTTTTGTGCGGGTTTGGAATCGGCGTTTCAGGATTGGCTGATGAATGAGAATCTGTAGATTCCCAAACTATCGGCTGCCGGAGGACAACAATCGGCAGGCGGTTTTGCATGATTGGATATGAATGATTAACTTTGTAGTTCAATTGCACTGACATTTGATTTTTAAGAGCTGCTTATGTATAAACCGACCGATAAACCGTCGCAGACATGCGTCCAGAGTCCTTCCTTGGCCAAGAGTCTGTTGGGCTATGCCGTGCGCTATCTTCTCCCATTGGCTTTGACCGTCATGCTCGTATGGTATATGTTCAAGAAGGTCAACTTCTCGGATATGATGGGGATAATCCGCAATGGGGTGGACTATTGGTGGATTCTTGCGGCGATGGGCATCAGCGTCTTGTCCCATGTCGCACGCGCGGCCCGCTGGCGTCTTCAGTTGCGCGCGCTTGGCATAAGCCCTCCGTTTATGGCTCTTTGCTGCTCGGTCTTCGGATGCTATGCGCTCAATCTCGTCTTTCCTCGTCTCGGCGAGGTGTGGCGTTGCACTTACATTGCCGGACGTCAGCACGCTCCGCTTACCACCGTCTTGGGTTCGATGGTGGCAGACAGGTTGGCCGACACTCTGATGGTGCTTTTGCTTACGATTCTTACGTTTGTCGTCGCCTCCGGAGCCATAAACGCGTTTTTGGTGAAATATCCCGTAGGACGCGGATTGGTCGATATGGTCTCTGACCCGCTTTTCTGGGCGGCGGTAGTGGGCGGCATGGCCTTGGCGTGGGGCTTGTTGTATTTCTTCCGTCACACCCGGTTTGTCGGCAAGCTGCGCGGATGGACAAAGGAATTGTGGAACGGATTCGCGGTCGTGGCCAAGATGCCTGGAAAGGGTCGGTTCCTGCTGCTCACTCTGGCTATCTGGGGATGCTATTACGTTCAGCTTTACGTGGCTTTCTTCGCTTTCCCGTTCACCCGGGAGCTTTGTGCCGATTCCGGCCTTGTCTTCGGCCTCGTTCCGTGTCTCGTGGCTTTTGTGCTCAGCTCCATCGGGATGGCGGTGCCTTCCAACGGAGGCCTCGGGCCATGGAACATCGCGGTCATGTTCGGCCTGGCGGTCTACGGCATCAGCGACGCCCAGGGAACCGCGTTCTCTATGCTCCAGTGGAGCGGACAGACCGTTATGCTCATCATCCTGGGAATCTACACGATGCTGTACATATCGCTTTCCCGTAAGAAAGGGGGCGCGGACGTGCTTGAAAGCCCGAAGAAACCAATGGCCTGAAAACTGATATTTGAGATTATGGGATTTCTTGACAGATTCACGCGTGATTCGGAAGAGGACGGGAATACCGACTTCTTTGAGTCGGACATAAAGCCAGAAGCGCCGAAGCCTCCAAAAGAGCCGCTTCCGCCCGTTGACGATCCCTCATACTGGGAAAGGGACGAATCGGAATGGGAGCATCTGAAGCCGCACCGGCGGGGGATGGTCTTGGCGTGGACTGCGGCGGCTGTAGTCATCGCCGGTCTTGTCGTAGGTTTTTATCTGAGGTTCTTTTCTCCATATGTCGATGATGCGGTTGAATACGGCTACATCGAGCATATCGAACATCGCGGCACATTGTTCCGCACATACGAAGGCGTGATGATTCCTTATCGGGAGCTGCACGACACTACACGTGTCTACCGTCGCGATTTCGTCTTTTCCGCGGCCGACACCGAGGTCGCCACGCGGCTGAAAAGGTTTGAGCTTTCGCATTGCCCGGTGCGTGTGAGCTACAGGCAGTACCATGCCACGCTTCCTTGGCGCGGATCGAGCAAAATAATCGTGACCGCAGTGGACTCCGTGGATGCCGCGACCATTCTTCCGCCCGGCTTCCGTCCAGAATATGTCCCTTGAGGATAAAAATTATTTTTCCGCCGTTTTCTTGCTTCCTTTTTCTTTCCTTATTGCGGACTGTGCAGATGTTTTTTGTGCCGTCGGCGTCAGTTGCGCCATGTGAAATGGCGGTCGCGGCGCGAGCGGTGGCGAAGCCTGAACGCAAGGTTCCCTATAGGACGCCAGAGCAGGAAAGGCATCACGGCCCACCATAGGCGTTTGGAACATAACATTCTTGATATACGCCGGTAAAGGGCGATTTCCATACCCCAGAACAGCAACGATACAATTAAGGCAGCGAGGAGTAAGCAGAGGGCAGGGAGTGAGATTCCGGTTGATATGACGGCGGTTGCAATTGCGGCTGCGGAGGAGAATAGGACTGTCCATTGCATCCATGAGACTGCGGCGGCTTTCAGGAAGGGCTGCTTCGGGAGCAGCGGGCGCGTGAAGTCATAGCGTTCTTTCTGTTCCTTTGCGAATTTGTCGGCCTGTCCCTCCCAATCCTGTACAAGCACCGCGTCCGGATTCAGTTGGACTGCGGTGTTGCCGCTGTAGCTGTCGGCTATCTGTGTGAGGAAGAGGTCGTCGTCGCCGGGATTGTAGTATATTGTCTGTGAGTATCCTTTTGCGTCGAAGAACAGGTCGCGACGGAAAAGGAGGTTGAATCCGTCGCCGCGCACAGTCCGTCCGTCGGTTGCGGCGGCAAGCCATTGCGCAGTCCTGACAGTGAAGTCGAACTGTCGGTACCATTTCCCCGCGCCCCTGAGCTGGGCGAAGTCGGGGCGTGATATGCCGAGGCATATGTCTTTTCCGCTGCCGCTTGTAATCGGTTCCATCATCAGTGAAAGCCAACGTTCCGACGGAATCCGGCAGTTGGAGAGTGTCGTAAGCACGTATTCCCCTTTTGCGGCCTTTATTCCCACCGTGAGTGCGAGTTTCCGCCTCGAAAGGTTGTGTGAGCCGGGAGGGATGAACGTGAAGTGGAAGTCAGGGTATCGCGTCGCATACGCTTCTTCAAGCTCGCGGGCCTCTGCGGCGGAAGCGTTTGAGACGAATACCACGGAGAAGTTGGGATAATCCTGTGCGGCAAGCGACTGCAGGTAACCTTCAATGTCGGAAATGCGTGCGTAATCGTATACCACCACGGTCAGCGACGGAAAGGCGGCAGCGCCTTGCCGACCTGCCGTCTCATCTTCGGCATTGTCGCGGTATGCCTTTGCGATGCGGCGGACGGCGGGAAGGACGATTGCCGCCGTGGCCGAAGCTGCGGCAAACGCCATGGAAACCGGGATTATGGCAGACAAAGACATCGTTTCAGAATTCGGAGAAGAATTTGGGCTTGATGACTATTCCGGCACGCAGGCGCGAGTGGAACACGTTGTAGTCGAGCAGCGACTCGCCGTAGCCGTTGTAATACTGCACGAAGAAATACTGGTTGCTCTTTTTGTGGAACAGCCAGGAGAACTCGAAGATGGTGTTGTAGTTCGGTTTCCAGCTCGCGCGCTTCACGAGCGTGAGTGCAAAGCTGAACTTCTTGTTGGGGGTTGTAACGACTATGCCGTGCTGGAAGATTCCGCAGTATTTCAGTATGTCGCGGTTGTTCTGGGAGTCGATGATCGGAATCCACACTTTGCCGTGCACCATCAGCCAGTCGTCTATTATCACCGAACCGGAGAACGATATGCGGTTCCAGCTGCGGGAGTCGGGGCCGTCTTTTCCGTTGCTTTCGTGCTCAAGGAGCATGGTTAGCTTGCCTATGTAGCGGTCTTTGTTGAAGAACGGTTTCGAGATTCCGATTCCCGGATTGAAGTTCATGTCGCGCATAGGCAGGGATTCCTCGAACACGTTCCAGAAAGTCTTCTGAGTGTACATCAGGAACAGGAACGTGTTCCACGGCAGTTTCGACTTCGTGAGCCTTTGAGCTATGGAAATCTGGAACTTGACGTCGGAGTTGGTCTTCGACGGCGGCTGGTGTGGCAGCAGCGTGGTGCCGACGGTGAAGTAATTGTCCTTATACAGACCGAAATATGGGCCGTTGTCGAATTCGTTGCGAAGCGAATCGACAAACTTCTTCTGGTCTTCCACGGGGATTATCTGCGCCGATGCCGAAAAGGCGGCAAGCAGCGCAGCCAATGTCATTGCTATGGCGAGTCTGGTCTTCATGATAAGGGAAGTCCGGGCCTTCCGCAATATGGGCAGGTCGGGACTGCAAAATTACTAAAAATCCGGGAGACTTGTATGTCCGGTTACTGCCGATTGGGATAACCGGGACACTTTTTCTGCCATATCCGCCGCAATGTTCTGTGTAGCCGATGTTGGATATGTGTTTTCAGAAGGAGAGGGAGAGCATAGCTTGGAGACGGGAGTCGTGGGCTTGTGTGCCGTCGTAGTTGACGCGGCGTCCGTAGATGTATTCCACGCCGGTCTGCAATATCGGCGTTATGTTCCAGAACAGGTTGCCTGCTGCGTATTGCGCGTATCTGTATTGGTTGTCGGCAGAAGGCGGGACGCAGCCTTTGGCGTATGTGCGCACGTGGGAATATGAGGCTGACGCGAAGACGGACGGGGAGAAGTCGTATTGCAGGGCACCGTATGCCCCCCATGCCTTCACTGTGTCGAGGATGTACGGATTGTCGGCGGATGGGGCCATGTCCATACCGCATCCTGCAAGGTCTTGGATATAGCTTGCGGTTCCTTTTCCGTATAAACCTTGATAGTAGGCGGTTAACCCGGGCAGCACTTGTGCTGAGCCGCTGAGTTGGAATCCGTAGCCGACCTTGTCCACGTTTTTCCCTGAGAAGGGATTGTGGTAAAGCATATTGCGCATGACGGCTGAGAGCCGCAGCCAGCCTGAACCCTCGTCCCAGCTCCAGCGGATGAAGGCCGGAATGTCAGGCACGCGTTGGTTCACTTTGTATGCGCCGTGTCCGTCGGCATCAGTTATTGAGTACAGGGGCATCTCCAGACCTACGCCTGCGCTCCATTCCTTCTTCTTGCCGAACGATGCGGAATAGTCGAGGATGGCGTTGCCGAGGCAGGAAGACGCGTTGACCCCTTCGTAGTCTATGGAAGGGGGGGTGGAGGCAGGGTCGGCGAAAAGCGTCTTGTCGTATCCGGCCTTGAGTCCACGGTATTTCACGTAGGCGTACTGCAGTTCGGGTGCGTAGTTGTCGCCAAGGAGGTTCATGCTCACGAATGCACCGAACTTGTTGGCCGTTCCGGGGAGTCCCACGAAGTTGAGGCAAAGGTGGGTCTGCTGGGCAGAGAACTGCACGCGTCCTCCGTTGCCTGGGCGTATGCCGGTTGGAATCTCGGAAGTGATGAACATGTTGGGGTCGTCCACGGGATGCCCGAAGTCGTAGCTTGCCGTCGTTATGACCTTGCCGCCGATTCCGAAGTAGAAAGTGTGGTCTTTGCCTATCACGGCGAAACGAGGCACGTGGGAGCCGAACTCCGACGGGGCGTTGGCAAGGAGTTCGTCGTAGATTGCCACGCTGTCGGTCTCGTTGAAAAGCGTTTTCACGTGTCCGTGCTTCTGCTGTGTAGGATGGTATTGGGCCTGTGCGGCTGCCGTCGCTGAAATTATGGCTGCTGCGGCTATTGTTTTAGTGATTGGATTCATTTGTTTGACTGATGTTTGTAGGTTGTTTTTTCAGGCGCAAAATTATTCAAACCGTCTTGTGGCCGCAATACCCATTATCAGGTAAAATGCCTTTTATGCTGCGGATGAAACGGCTTTTCTCTTTATCCTGCGGAGCTGGACGGTGAGGAGGGTGGCGGCAACCACGGTTGCCACGAAGTCGCTGATCGGGAACGCGGCCCATACGCCGTCAAGACCGAAATGAGGCGGCAATATGTACAGAAGGGGAATCATGAATATGATTTGGCGCGTAAGAGACAGGAAGATGGATTTTCCGGCCATGCCCATGGATTGGAAAAAGTTGGTGGCCACCACCTGGAAGCCCACTATCCAGAATGCTATGGTGGTGATTCTCAGACAGCTGACGGCGCAGTTTATCTGTTCCGGATCCTGCATGAACATTCTGGCTATGGATTCGGGCATAAGTGCGCCGATGGCGCTTCCAAGCGAAGTTACCGCCACGGCTGAGCCTACGGCCCACCAAAGGGTCTTGAACAGGCGGTTGAAGCGTCCAGAGCCGTAGTTGTAGCCTAAAATCGGCTGCATGCCCTGACAGATGCCTATTACTATGAAAATGAAGACGGTTACAAACCGGTTGAAAACCACTACGGCGGCAATGGCGTTGTCTCCGCCGTAGTGCAGCAGCGAATTGTTGATGATGGCGTTGACTGATGCTCCGGCCACGTTGATGAGAAACGGCGACATGCCGATGTAAAGCACCGATTTTATGATCGGCCAGTCGAAACGGAAAGTGCCCCGGACGAAATGCAGTTCGTTCTTCGTATTGAAGAAATGGGCCATGACGAAAAACGCGGTTATGAGCATCGATATGTCGGTCGCTATGGCCGCTCCGCGTATGCCCCAGCCGAACCCGAAAAGGAATAGAGGGGCGAGAATCATATTCATTCCGGCTCCTATCAGATTTGTGTACATCGCTTTGCCTGGATAGCCGGAGGCACGCATCACGTTGTTGTAGGAGAAGGTGAGGTTCATAAGCAGCATTCCCGGCAGCACCCACATCAGGAATTCATGCGCGTATGGGAGCGTATGCTCGGAAGCCCCGAAAAGCATCAGTATCTTGTCGAGGAAAATGGCGAACCCTGTCATGTACAGGATTCCTATTATGACCGTAAGCAGCACGGAATTGCCGAGAATCAGTTCGGCACGCCGGTGGTCTTTCTGTCCCAAAACGATTGACACGCGGGTTGCCGCGCCTGCGCCGATAAGCATTCCGAGGGCCGTGGCGAGGTTCATCACAGGAAAGGTTACGGCGATGCCTGCCACGACGTTCGGGTCGTCGATGGCATGGCCTATCACCATTGAGTCCACGATGTTGTAGACTGCCGAGACCACAGTCCCGACCACGGCCGGAAGGCTGTATTTGAAAAGCAGCTTCGGGACGGAAGCGGTGCCCAGTTCGCGAAGCCTGTCGCTGTCCTTGTTCATTTCCTCTGACGTCTGAAACCTGATTCAAAATAACTGACATCGGAGGCGCTAACGCCCTTCGAAGAATATCACTTCTCGCTGATAGCGTGCCATCAGCGTGCCGGGAATCCAGTCGTCGCACTGACGCACAGGCACTCCGAGGCTTTCCTGCAGGATGTAGTCGGTGATGGGTGCGCCGGCGGAGATGGAACATACTATGCCGTTGCCGAGGCGGGGGTTGACCTCGAGAAGGAGATAGCGGTCTTTGTCGCGGTCATGGAGGAATTGTATCGTGGCCGGCCCACGCAGGCTGAAGGCCTTTATCACGTCGCGGGCCATGCGCTGAAGCGTGGGATTGTCAACCGTCTTGGTGCGTGTGGCTTCCCCGCCCATGACCTCAAGGCGTATGCGCGGCACGGTAACCAGAATCTCGCCTTCGCGGCTTATGTAGCAGTCAACCGTGTATTCCTCGAAGTTCTCGATGTATTCCTGCAGTATGTAGTTGTCAAGATTCGGAAGATGCATAAGGTCTTCCATATTGTGGAAGACATGTATGCCTCTTGACGACGAGCCCTTGCGGGGTTTGGCTATCACAGGAATCTCGGCATTTATCACTGAATATGTCTGTGGAATCGGTAGGCCTGCGCCACGGAAGGCTTTGGCAGCCTCGACCTTGTCGAACATCCGGCAGGATGTCTCGAAGTCGCCCACAGGGATGAATGCGTCTGGAAGATGCTCGCGGCATTTGGCGGCGATTTCTATTGCCCCGTCCACCAACGGGAGTATGATGGATGCCTCGTGTTCAGTGGCTACGCGCACTATGTCGGCCACCACGGCCGGGTCGCTCCATTTTAGGCCGACCTCCACTTTCCCCAATATCGATATGGGCACACGGTCGTTCAGCTCGTAGCTCACTATTTCCACATCGCATCCGATGCGTTCGCCGCTCTTCTTGAGCAGTTCGGCCACGGAGACGCGTCTGGCTCCGCCTAACAGCAGTACTGTGGTCTTGTGTCGGCTCATTGGTTGTATATGTCTGATTTGTACATTTTCAGGTTGTCTTTGTCGGTGAACCATGATATGGTCTGCCTCAATCCCTCTTCAAGCGGGAACTGCGGCTTCCATCCGGTGAGTTCCCTGAGTTTTGTGGAGTCGCCGAGCAGACGGCGCACTTCGCTTTTCGACGGGCGCAGACGCTGCGGATCCACTGTCCATCGTATGTCTGCGTCCATCAGTCTCGCGATTGTCTCCAGAGTCTCCTTCATCGTAACCTCTTTTCCTGTGGCTATGTTGATTTCTTCGCCTGCGACGCCTTCCGACCTGGCGATTGCCAGGAAGCCCCTGCATGTGTCTTTGACGAAGTTGAAGTCGCGTGTCGGACTGAGGTCGCCCACCATTATTTCCTTTGCGCCGTCGGCTATCTGCGTGATTACGGTCGGGATTATGGCGCGGGCCGACTGTCGCGGGCCGTAGGTGTTGAACGGGCGCACGATTGTAACCGGAAGGTCGAAAGCGTTGTAGAAGCTTTTGGCTATGGCGTCTGCCCCGATTTTTGTGGCCGAGTATGGCGACTGGGGCTGACGCGGGTGTTTTTCGTCAATAGGCACATACATTGCCGTCCCGTATACCTCGGAGGTGGACGTTACGAGAATCTTATCCACGCCGAGGTCGCGGGCCGCCTGGAGCATGTTGAGCGTGCCTTTGATGTTGGTGTCCACGTAGCTGTCCGGCGCCACATAGCTGTAGGGAATCGCGATGAGGGCTGCGAGATGGAACACGGTGTCGATGCCTCGGGTGATGTGGCGGCAGAAGTCGGCGTCGCGTACGTCGCCGCATACTATTTCGAGGTCGGGGCGGCGCGCCTGTTCGAGCCATCCCCAGTTGTTGAACGAATTGTATTGTGCCAACGCCCTGACGTTGAGTCCCTCATCCAGAAGCAGCTCTGTGAGGTGGCTTCCTATGAAGCCGTCGGCTCCGGTAACAAGTACGTTTTTCATCTATGTTATTGTGTCTTTTTGCGGTTGGTTGAAAAACAAAGCGGAATTGGTTGACTTTCGGAAGAGGCCTGACTCACCATTTGGTGAAATGCCACACGGTATATCCTTTGTCGTGGCCTTGTAGCCTCAGTGTCATCTTTTTGCCCGTAAGCTCAAGCAGCTGCCATTCCGACTGCCGTTCTGTGCCTGGAATCAGGTTCGGATAGTCCGTGTCGGCGAAGTCGAGGAAAAGGGTTTCGTCGGCAAGCCGGAAGTTGCCGTAAGAGCCGATTTCGTCGTGCGATCCGTCGTTGATCTGCACGAAGACCGTGGATGACTGGAACGACCAGAACATAGTGCCGCCTGTTTCCGGTTTCTCGGTGTCGGTGGCCTCTATGTATGTCAGCTTCCACTTGCCGAATATCTTGCCTATGTCTCCGTTGTTGTGGGTGCATGATGCCGACAACACGGAAAGCAAAAGAGCTGTCAATGCCGTGATGAGTGTATCTTTCTTCATCTTTTGTTCCTTTTGAATCTGATAAGGCCGTCGTAGCTCACGCCGACGAGCAGCCCGTAGTTGTTGCCCATAAGCGTTCCCGCGTCGAAAGCGAGCTGGGCCTTCATCTTGAGGCCTTTCACTTTAGGGAACTCGTAGCATCCTTCGAGCATGACGGAAGTGGAATGCCGCTTTTCTGGAGCGGGGAGCATCGGCGTGCCCCATGAGCAGCGGTAGGCCGTCAGAAGCCTGTAGGAGAGCCCTTGCAGCGGCGAACCGCTTATCCCTGCCTGGAATCCGCGCAGGCGGTTGTCGGTGAAACGAAGATATCCGTCGCGGTTGTATATCGGGCTTTTGGCGAAAGGAGTCCCTATTGCCATCCCGTAGTTGGCCCATCCGTCATAGAAATAGTTGTTGTAGTATTCGTCGGCCCCTGTGGCTTCGCCCGGGATCGGCGTGTTTTCGTGGTCGCCGGGAGCCCAGTGTATCGGGCCGGACTGGTTGGTGAAGTCCACGTATTCTATGCATGCGCCGTCCACCCATCCCGGACGGTTGGTACGGTATTCGAGTCCCCAGACTCCGTCCCAGCCGTTCTGCTTGCCGATTCCTGATCCGTCTTCCCACGGCCATTGGAAAAACGCGGTGAGTTCCGAACTGTCGGCGAAACGGTAGTTCGCCCGGAAGTCCCACGAGCCGAGATGGTTGCCGTTGTAGTACTGTTGGTCGCCGGTTTCCCCGCCTGACCCTCGTTTCTGCACGAACACGTCCACGAAGTCGCGCAGCCTCACCCCGTCGCCTTCGGTCTTTGAGACGTGGCCTTTGTCGTAGGCCGTGTAGTGGCCTCCGAACTGGGCGGCGTGCTGCATCCCGACCGTTACCGAAAACGGCTTGTCGGGGTTCGTGCGGAAATAGCACCTTTTATAGTGGAACCACGTTCCTGTGGTGATGAACGAGTCGTAATGGTTGAAGTGGTCTTTCAGCCATCCGTTGTCGGTGAACTTGCCGTAGGCCATCTCGCCTTGTATCTGCACCCATCCGCGTGTGAACGGGATGTCCTGGAAGTCGATGAATCCTATTCGCACCTGAGGGATAGGGCGTGCGTTGCGGCTCACGACGATGTCGCCTATGCCCAGCGGGGAGTCGAAGAGCGAACGGTCGTCGGTCTTCATTCCTGCCGAGAGGAAAACTCCTCGGAACTTCACTGCGCCCCAAAGCTGCTGGAGCCATACGTATGGGTGCCTACGCTTCTGTTCGCTCCATTGTCCGGAGTTCACGTCGAAGCGTGAATAGCCGGTGGCTTGGGTGATTGAGGCTCCGGCCTCTGCGCCGAACCCGTATTCAAACCTGTTTTTTCGGCTCAGTCCGCGTTCGATTTTCGCCATTTCATAGATTCCGGCCGGCTGGGTGAATGTCCCTCCGGAGTTGGAGCTTATGAAATAGGGGGCGAAGTCGCCGCCTCCGGCGTTGACCACGGTCGATGCATTCCACGGAATGTCGTAGTCGGATTTGGCGGAAAACGCCGTGACTGCTGCCGCAACAAGTGTTATGTATGCCTTTATTCCCATGTTCCAGACACTTTATGTCAAAAGCCTAACGCCTGTAGGTCTCTATATGCCTCTGCTTCTTCTCCTCGAATATGTCGGAGATTTTCACGAATATCCCGGTCTCTTCCACTTCGCCGAATTCGTGGTTTACCGCTGTTCCGAAAACTTTCATCGTAGGCGAAAGGCTCATGTATGCGTTCACGAGCGGAGGGATGTTGAGTCCGTGTTCACGCACATTGTGGTTCAGGATTCTGTAGTCTTCTCTGAAGCATGTGCCGTTGAAGACTGAGGAGAGGCGGGCGATGTCAGGATTCGTCTTGAGCGGATCGATCGGCTCCACGAGACGGTCGGGGTCCGAGAAATGCTTTTTCAGGAAGAAGAGCAGCATGTCGCGGCATTCCTCGCCGTAGTCGGGATACATCGTAACCTTTCCGAAAAGGTAGCTTATCTGCGGATATACCACCGTCAGCGCACCGAGGCCGTCCCAAAGGTTGTCGAGGGCATACAACGCCCGCGCTCCGGCTTTGGACGACTGGTAGTCAAGAGATACGAACGACCGTCCCAGCTCTATGGTCGATGGCAGGAAATCCGTTATGAAGCGTTCGGAGAAATGGAACATGTGGGACGTGGCTATTCTTGGCGCACCGTCTTGGCCGATACGGATGTCTTCGCCTAATATGAACCTGTATCCGCCGATGATTTCGCGGCTTTTGCGGTCCCATACTATAAGTTGGCGGCATGGGGGATCCATCGTGTCGAACTCGTCGATGTCGCAGGATTTGCCGGTCCCTCCGCCGGCGTCTCGGAAAGCTATTTCGCGGAGACGTCCGATTTCGCGCATCGTGTTCGGGGCGCATTTATGGTCGATGATGTAGATCTCGTTGTCGAGCTTGTTGGTGTGCCGAAGCAGATGCTCTGGAGTGAGCTCCGCTTCTATGAGTTCTCGGTCTATTTTGGCTATTACGTCTTCCATTTTGTCGGGCGAAATGCAGCTTTTGCATCAGCGATGCGCAGGCCGCTCCGTTGGGATAACTGCAAAGTTACGAAAAAAGTAGCTAAATAACCCCTTTTGCCCTCAAAAATCGCATATTCCTCGGATTTGTTGTCCCTTCTTTGAACAGCTTGTCCCGGTTTGGAAAGGCTCTTCCTGAAACAGGTTTACGCAGGCATAGGTAGAGGTGGCTGAAAGAACTTTGGCGTGGCAGATTTGTTTCTGCCACGCCAATTGTCGAATCCTTGGTTTTAATGGTGTGCTTGGAATTTTCATTTTGGTTTTAAGGGCTTTCCGAGCCTTGTAAAAGCTCCAAACATACTCTAAAATATCAACCTGAAACCTAATGCCTGACACCTGACATCTTCCTGCCACCTTGGATGTATACCGTCCCCGGCTCCGGATTCCGTATCTCGCGCCCGTTCAGGTCGTAAATTTTGCCGTTTGATGCCGGATGCCCGTTTTGCACTTCTCCGATTCGGGCTTCCCTGATGGCATTCTCGACATCTTCACGTGTCAGGATGACGTTGCCCTCCATATCTTCCAGCCGCTCAAAATCGACTTCGTGTTCCCGGTACCCGACGCCTGCCTTAAAAGGCCCGTACATCATGGCCGCAAGCATCCCCAAATCAAAGGGCCCGACACCTTCGACTATACGGTATTCACAATTTGAATTTAAATAGCTTCCATTCAACCACTGTACTTTCAGTTCCACATCGGACAGTTCCAGTGCTTGTGTGTCTGCAATGGTGTAGGTCGTTTCAGCCGTGGAATAATCGGGATAACGTTCCAAGTCCCAGACATCAAGGCGCGTCATAATGCCATCGAATGAATCCCCTTTCCCAAGATTGAAGTCATAAATCAGGTGTTCGTCAGCAGGCAAAGGCTTTTCATCGCCCGAGTCCAGACTTTCATCGAAATAATGCCTGAATATCTTGCCGTGTTCCTCGCGCAGGGCGAATTCGTGGCCGTATGATGACGTGTAAATCAGGTACGGTCTGCCGTTTATTTCTTCCGTCCTGTCATATCGGACTTCCATGTCTTTCAACGACTCTCCTCCGGAGAGCGTGTAGGATTCATAGACGGAATACACCCACACGCGGTCTTTGCGGAGGGTCTTGTTCTCATCGGCCTCCTGTGCCTTGACGGCGCCCAAAGAGCCGATCATGCAGAAGAGTATGGTTATGATTGTCTTCATTTGTTTCAGTGTGTTGAGACCACGGAAGTCCGGTTATGGCATCAGGTTTCCGTGGCCGGGTTATTGTTCTGTCATTTAATTCTCATCTGGAAGGCTCCGCCTTTCTCGACCTTGAAGCCGGGGTTCATCCTGCGGGGAATCGGAGGTTGGCGGCCTGTCTGCCGCCAACCTTGAGCGTCGCGATGTATATGCCCGGCACAAGCCCGGAAGCAGAAACGGTGATTGAGCCGTATCCTTCTGCCTGTCCGATTTTCGCGCCGTCGGCAGAGAAGACCTCCAATGTCATCCGGCCTTCTCCTTCAGCCCTCACCACTCCTTCGGCATAGACAAGCCGTGCCGTATCGGGGTCTATGACGTCAATGCCGCCTTCTCCCGGTTTCTTGAGACTGAAATCTCCGAATATGGGTCTGCCTTCACCGTCGTATACGCCATTGAGGTATTCGTTGTAGCTCGGAGCACATGTCATTATGTCCACGACAGGATTCCACAGGGTCCACCGCTCCGGGCCGATACCTTCGATGACCTTGTCTATTTCATCATATTCCCGTGATTGTGAATAGACCGTCCTTTTGGTTCTCTTGCCTTGGATTTCGACGGAATCGGAATCCTGTATGAAGAAGGTGCAGTCTCTCCAAAACACCGGGCGCAATTTGCTGTCGTTGGTGTGGCACGGCATTTCATAGCCGCCGGACAGGAATGTGTCGTTTTTTTCGGCATTGAAGTCATAGAGAAGAAGTTCGGAAGCCCCTTCGGAGTGTTCCTTGTCGTCAACGCCTTCGTACCACTTCATATAACCGTCGTCCTTCTCTTTCACGCATACGTAGACCCGCCCGTTTTCCTCGCGCATCAATGCCACTGTCCGATTGGGCGTTGTGGTGGCAGGTTTGATTCCCTGCCTGTCGTCCCAGGTGGTCTCTTCCGTTATCTTGAGGTTATGGTATTCCTTGCCGTTGATTTCGGTTATGCCCTGAAAACGCGCCTGGCTGAGGGTGGTCTCCCCGGCACAGCCGTGGCTGGCGTATTCCCACGTGCGGTCTTCTCGCACCAAAGGCTCGCACTCCGGAAACTTTTTCCCATAAAGTATTTTCCCGTCTGTGTCATATACACGCACCAGTTCATTGATGGATGTTCGGGGTTTTCCGACCAATTCTCCAAAAGGACAATAATAAGGCAGATTCCCGCCGTAAACGATTCCTATTCCTTCAATTGCCTCATAGAAACGGCCCGGGTATGCTGAAGATTGTTCATCTGCCGTCAACAGTCTAAGACGCTGACGGATTCGCTGCTCTCCACCTTCGGAATACATTGACATCTTGTCAAGTTCAACGGTGTACTGATAAGCGAAGCAACCGTCGTCATATTCCAATATGTAATTGCAATGGGTCAGCCTGTCTTTTTCCTGTAGCGAAAAGTCGTAGACCACAGTTTCCATGGATTCATCAAACAGCGTACGTTCTTCCGATAGCGTGTCGAGATTTATTATTTCACCTTTCCTGCCCATAAGCATGTAAACCTTGCCGCCGTCTTCCCGCATAAGCGCAATGGTGTCGTTTGTTTCAGGATTCATCAGGACGTGGTAGGTATTGCCGAACCTTTCCGTCGTTCCGCGCAGCACCTCCCTGTGTATGTAACGCTGGTTGTATTCACGCACGAACATGTATTCCCAGGTCCGGCCCTCCACGAGCATCGGCTTGTAGTCGCGTGTGCCGAAGTCCCTTTCGGTGAACACCGTGTTTCCGTCGGAATCCGTCACGTTCACGGTATGGTATATCGAAGTGTAGAACCCGGTATTTCTGCATCCCCACTGCGGAGCGTCAAGCCGTCCGTAATCGGGGCCGATGCCTTCGACCACTGTGAACGTATGCTTGTCATTCCACAGTTCCGACTCAATCCTCTGCCTTATACGTTTCTGTCCGTGAACTTCAATGGTGTCAACCGACAATACTGTCAGGTCGACATGCGGCATCATATCAATCATATCATCACAACTGCCGACGGTCGTGTATTTGTCCCCCGGTTTCAATCCGAAATCGTAAAGCACCGTTTCCTCGTCTCCGTTGAAATGTTCCCGCAAGTACGGTTCGAGGTTACGGTACACTTTGCCGCCTTCCTGGCGCATAAGGGCTGCTTCCTTTCCGCTGCCGTCCCTGAAGACGCCGTATGTATGCCCGTCCGCCTCCCGCGTGCCGTCAAAATGATAGCCGAGATCGTCTATGCGTTCAATGTGGCCGTAACCGGAGTTTTCAATACAGTAGTTCCATGTCTTCCCTTCGCAGACCGTCAATGGACGTTCCTGCGCCCGTGCGGCGAAAGGCAGCAGGCAGGTTGCCGCAAGTATGATGTTCCGTATATGTATTTTCATTTCGTTTGAGGTTATGGCACCGTCGGCGACAGTTTGCGTTGCCGACGATGCCGAGTTAATTATTGTTTCGTTTTGGTTATGAATATACCGCCCTTCTCGACGTCGAATCCGGGAGTCATCCTCACGTCCTTGGCCACGACCGTCAGCTTCCCTCCGGCCTTGACCGTGCAGGAAAGTTCCACCGTCTTTTCGCAGTCGAGAACCACTTCCGCCCCGTCTTCGATTACGAAGTTGGGCAAAGCGGTTATGGACTCGAACGCCCGGACGTTGTATGTCGTTCCGGCTCCGATTGTCGTCGGTTTGTAGCCAAGGCTTGATTCTGCGGTGTAGTTCGGATTGCCGAGTGTGGCGGTCTGCACTATGTATTTCTTGGTCTGTCCCGTGATTTCGCCCTCGAAGCAGAAGAGGCCGATGTACGGGAGATATCCCGGTTTCCAGAACGAAACGGAGAAGTCCGTGTCGAGCCGGCGCAGCTCGAATTCCCTCAAGGCAAGACCTCCCCAGGAAACCCGTCCGTCTCCGAAGGAAATTCCCATGGTGGCATTCGCCAGATTCCTACAGCTGACTTCAAGCCTGTCAGGACGATAGTCCACACACATGCCGTCAAACTTTTCAGGTTTGCCGAGCCACATCTCGAATTCAGGCTCCCCGATGAGATTATGTGTCAAAATCACGTGATTTCGAAAACCTCCGGAAGAATATCTGATTTTTGAAAGAGCTTCTGCAATCCCTATTTTACAAGAGTTCTGAAGAGACTTAAAAAAGTGAACTTCTAAATCAGGAGAGTTGCTAACAGAACCTGCTCTTGTATTTCCTAAAAAAGCCGGGCCGCCGTATCCTTTTCCTATAGTAAATGATTCTCCAAGATTACACCAAGGTGTTTCTGCTCCCATAATATCGAATGGGGTATTATCACAAGATATGGAATATACAACAAACGGGTAATCCGTATTGTACAGATTGTCTAATCCATTGCCTTCCTCAATGCACATATAATCATCCCAAATTCCACCTGAAACTATTGTTTTTCTTGTAACTTCATCAAGTGAAGTTAAATAATAGTTCTGATGACCGGGAGATTCCCCACCATAATTGGAAGCAGTTGCAAATCCTAAAGGGTTGCCGTGAGCATGTGGACTGAAAAAACCATAATGCTTTTTCAGTTCAGAAATCATTTCCTTGCCAGTAGCATATGTACCTTCTATATTGGATTGGATTAGACGAATCGAAAATGCAGAGTCTACAACATCTCTGACTTTTCGAGAATTTCCAATGAGCGAACCGTGTCCTGGGCTCTTATATTGTTCAAAAAACAAAGCGGATGTCAAATAATCAGGTTTTCCTTTACCTGGATTTGACTCATAAATAATCAGTTTTTCTGTGTAGTTTGCAATTTCAGACTTAGTGGAGGCTAACAATCGTCCTACATAAATAGATATAGAATTCTTAATGTAAGGTGCTCCACTATAGCTGAAACTATAAATCGGAGGGGCAGACCCCATAATGGAGAGTTGGAAGTTTGTTGTCAAATCGCAAAAATATAAATCTGTAGGCGTGAAGAATTCTTCATTAGTGGCATCATTGTATGTTTCTCCATAAAAAAGATTGTTTTTACTTCTTGCGGCTTTGCGAATAGGCATCGATGTCTTGGAATTGCCTACCAGCAGGCAGAAGAACGCGCCCCTCACGGCATATTCGTCCTGCAGATAAGCCCGAAGACTTGCGGCTTCATCAACACGCTCGGTCATAGCGTCTATTGCATATTTCGGACTGACAAGAATCTCCTCGATCGTCTTCACGACCACGTTGTAGCCTTTCTGACGCTTCCAGACTGCGAGGTCGTCCACGGCATCCTTGAGGTTGTCGGGGACGATGATGTAGTAGTGGCGTGAATGTTCGCCTGATTCGGCATCGGGGACGCGCCGGGGCGCGAATTGGGTGACGTTGGCCGTGTTCACCACGAGGTCTTCGATCCTGACGTATTCGGAGGCGCGCGGCGGGAAGATGGGCTTAGAGCCGGTGAGGCCGTCCTCGCCGCAAAGGTCGTAGTCGAGGCGCACGGTGACGCTGCCGTAGGCGGAAGCTGAAAGCGTCGCGTCGTCGTACGCCACGGGGCGCACGGCGACCGTGACCACGTGGTTGCAGCCGTCGATGAAGCCGTCATCGACCACCCACGCCTCGGGGGCGAGAGTCCGCACGTATGCGGCGGCCTTGGGGTAGGTGAACGCCGGGGCGGGGCTTCCGTCGGCCTTCTGCGGGACCTGCGCGGGCAGTACCCGCGAACCGAGCGGGAGCGCGGAGGCTCCGGTGGCCGAGACAACCGTGGCGCGGAAGTTGTTGGAATACACCGGGACGAGGAAGCGGAAGTGCTCAACGGGGAGCTCGGGGCTTCCTACCTCGGCGGCGGGGTGCATGTCGCCCCACTCCACGGTCCGGAACTCGGTTCCGTCGGGGGCGGTGCGCGTGCCGAGCCTGACAGCCGACGTGTCGTAGGTCCTGACAGCCGTCAGCCGGTCAGCCCGTGCCGCGAACGCCGCAAGCGTCAATGCCAGCGTCAGCAGGAGCGCGCCGGGATATTTTCTTTGTTTTTGTAGCAGTCGTTTCATGCCGGATGGTGTTTAGTCGGTGAGAATCATTCGTTTGGAGTCTATCTCACGGCCGTCGGCGATGAGGGCATAGATGTACATGCCGGCCGCGAGCGTGGAGCCGTCAACTGTTACGGACGTGCTGCCGCGTCCCTCAACGGCGAGCTTCATCACCTGCTTCCCCTGAAGGTCGTAGATGTGCAGCGAGGCGTCGGCCACGCTCTCCGGAAGCGTGCATTCTATGACGGTGGTAGCCGTGAACGGGTTGGGGCGGTTCTGCGCCAGCGAGGGCCTCACGACCGCCGGGCCGTCGATTCCGGCCTGCCCGCCGTCCTTTCCCGGGGCGCGCTGCGGAGCGTTTTCCCGGGCGGTCAGCGATTCGATGACCGCCTCCTGCTCCTTTATCTTCGCGTCCATCTCCTGAACCGCGCTGACGAGCATCGGGATGAAGCCGATGTAGTCCACCGACAGGTAGCCGTAGGAGTTCTCGCTGACCAGCTCGGGGAACGTCTCCATCACCTCCTGGGCGATGAACCCGTAGCGCAGGCGGTCGTCGGGCGCGGCGTCTGCGCCCTGCGCCTCCTCGCCGGTGCCGGCGAGCGTGTCGGCCGGAATCGGGTAGCCGGCCATCCTGTAGGTCACGGGGTTGAGCGCGTTGAGGCCGGCGAACACGTCGCCCATTCCCGCCACGTCCCGCTTCAGGCGCGCGTCGGAGGTGGTGTTGAACGCGGTCGCGTCAACAGGCACGTTGAACGTGAACTTGCCGGTCCTTGTCCCGTCATGCGTGAAGACGGCGTTGTGCCTTCCGGAGAAGCGGATGCCGTTGGCGCCCCTGAGGGCCAGCATGCCGGTGCTGGCCTTTCCCTGCTCGCCTATGTAGACGTCGCTGCCCTGCCCGAAGGTGATGCGGCCGCCGCCGTTGGCGGCATGCCTGCCGAATATGCACAGGTTGGCCGCAGTGTCGATCCGGCTGTCGTTTGTCGAGGGGATGTATATGTCGCCTCTGCCCAGGCCGGGGCTCCCGTTGGCGGTCGTTGACAACGGAGTGAGCGACGACCACTCCTGGAACGTCCCGAGCTGCGTCTGTCCGCTTTTTGAGACTGTGATCTGTGAGGAGGCGGGGACTCCGAAGAGGAGGGCCGCCATAACGAATGGAAGAGTCTTTCTTGTCATGGGTCAGTGGTTTTAAGTCATAAAAAAGCGTCCATTGCCATACGCATTCTCGTCCGCGTATGGTTACGGCGGCAAATGTACTGATAAAAATCCGGAATTCCAAATGTTTTCCGCAAAAAAATCCGAAGAAAAACGACGTTGTGGCAAATTGCAAGAAGAAGGTGTGTCCTACATACTGTTGTAACCGCGTTCTGCTTGCATTTTGCCAGCATAGTGTTAAGGAATCAATAAAGGCAGATAAAGGTTTTGAGGAGAGATGTGAACAATGTATCGGGAAATGAACCGGATGCTATCTTGGTTTGCCGAAGAAGGCGAAGTGGGCCGGGATGTCGCCGGTGCGCACTTTCCATTTCTGTATGCCTTCGGGAGAATAGCACATCAGCCATCCTGGATTGACGTAATTGCCCGCGTCGGTTACGAACACTTCTTTTGTCAGCGGGTTGACTTTTACGCCGTATGGAATCTTTATGCTCTTTTCCGTGCCGTCGGTTATGAAGTTGTCGCACACCTTCTCCATCAGGCGCGTGTCGATGATGGCGTTGGTTACGTTGTTGTCCATGGTCTGGTAGCTCCATGACGTGGATACTATATATATGGAGTCGCCTACGATGTCCATCGCGCTTACAGGCACGTCGAACTCTTTCTCTATCTGCTCTGTCTTGGGGTTGAAGCAATAAAGCTTGGAATGGTTGTCGTAGTAGTCGCCTCGCGAAGATACCCAAAGACGGCCTTTCGAGTCGGGACGCACCCGGAAAAGGTTCAGTGCCACTTCCACGCGTTTCTCTTCCACAAAACTGTCCAGATCTATGACAGACAGGGTGTTTTCATAGTTGGGCACCATGTATCCTCCGGAATTGGCCACGTATATCTTGCCTCCTGTTATGGCGAGTTCGTCGGGCTGGTAACCCACGATGCATTTGTCCACCACCTGAAGCGTAGCCGTGTCCACTTTGGCCACGTAGCCTTTCTGCGAATAGTCGGGGCGGATTTCCACCGGTCCGGCATAGGAGGTTACGTAGGCATACTTGCCGTGGAACTGTATGAAGCGGCAGTTTGGGATTTCTATCTGGCCGATGCGCCTTGTCGTTTTCGCGTCCATCACTTCAATCTTGTTGCTGCAGTTTATCACGGCATACAGGCGCGAACCGTAGATTTTGAGGTCATTGCCCACGTCGCCGAGTTCTTTGGGCACGTCGGGATTGGCTTCGCCGTAGATGTTGCGCGTATATATGCCGGTCGAATAGTCGAAACGGTCGAGCGTAGACTTGTTGGAACCCATGTTCCCCTCGTTGAGGAGATAGAACCCTTCGATTTCCGAGAACTTTTCCGCCGGGTCGGTTACGTGGTTCGGCTCAGGCGGAAAAATGATGCTTTCCTCCCGGCAGGATGTTGATGACAAGATGATTATGGCCGCAGCGGCGGCTTTTAATACCGGCTTCTTCATAGGTCGAACTGTAGGATGAGTTTGAAATTGGTTCCGGGCATCGGATAGTTGGATATCACTTCGTATTGCTGGTTGAGGAGGTTGTTTATTTCCAGGGTTGCCCGCAGGGAGGATTTACTTATGGGTTGTGTATATGAGAGAGAGAGGTCGTGTGTGTACCATGGCTGCTCGTAGTTGGCCGGTATGTTTGAGCTGTTGTGCCAACGCTCGCCGACGTAGATGAAGCTGTAGTTGAGGTTAAGCCTCCACCAGTAGCCGCCTAAGACGGCAGAGCCGCTGTGTTTGGGTATGTAGGCAATCTGTCCCCGGTAAGTTGCGGCCGCGTCTTTGTCGTCGTATGGGTCGGAATAGTCCATGGCACGCTGGAAAGTGTAGTTCAGGCGGCCGTTGAGCGTGATTCCTTTCGGGAGCGAGAGTTCGGTCGAGGCCGTGAAGTCGAGGCCCCATATGCGCACCTTGCCAATGTTCATCATCATCCATCGGTATTGGCCCGTGCCTTTCGGGACGGCGATGATTTTGTCGGTGATGCGGTTGTGGTACCCGTCGAGCGAAAGATGAAGCGTCCTGAACGCCGACCTCGTGAAGAAGAAGTCGTAGACGGCTCCTATGTTGTATTGACTCACGTATTCCGGTTTGAGTTCGGCATTGCCTATGTCGGTGTAGTATAGGTCGTTGAACGTAGGCATGCGGAAAATCTTCTTGTAGAATGCGCGCAGGTTGAACTGCCGTTGCTCAAAAGGCTGCCAAGAAATGAATACGGCAGGGGTGAACTCGTGGAAATGCTTTCTGCGTGTGCCGAGCTTCTGGGTTCCGGAGATTATGCTGGATCGGTCGAAGACGAACGTCCCGAGGATGCTTCCCTGAGCCTTGAGTCCGTTCCTGCGCCAGGCGGTGGCTACGGAGGTGAGCAGCGTGTGGCGTTGCGGCTCGGCGAAGTTGACAAGAGTGGCGTCGAGGCCGTTCCATTGCCAGTCGGCGGCTGCGGAGACATCCCAGTCGTGCAGGATTTCGTATTTTGCCACGAGCGAGACATACGTCTCGTCTTGCCAGAACTTGTTGTCGATGTACATCAGGGTGGTGTCGGGGTTGAGGTAGCGCATATAGTCGCGGGCGTATTTTGCGTTGGCCATCAATTCCCATTTCCCGTTGATGGTCTTCTGCCAGCTTCCTTGGGCGAAGAAATTGCGGTCCCATTGCCTTTGCGAGTTTTTCCAGACGTTGTTGACTATCGCCCCGGGAATCCCTTTTTCACTGTCGTAATAGTAGAGTTTTGCGTACCAGCGTCCTCCGCTGATTCGTCCGTATATTCCCGCTTCTGCGCGGAAAGCGTGTATGTCGCCGTTTTTGCGTGTCGCGGTCGTGTCCCATGCCACTGTGTGGTCGGGGAAAAGCTTTCTGTATCGGAAGCGGTATCTGCCGGTTGCGTATGTGTATTCCATGTTTGCCGACGCGCTTATCCGGTCTGAGATTCTGTATTCGAACCTTGCCGAAGGATTGGCGAGGCCGAAGCTGCCGGTGCGGAAAGTCAGGTTCAGGTTGTAGCGGCGTCTGTCGCGGAAACGCGGATGCCTGGTGCGGAGATATATCGTTCCTGCCGCGCCGAAATCTTTGGCCGACTGGAAGATGTCGCTTTTCTGTCCGTTGTATAGGGAAATCTCCTCGATGTTGTCGAGAGAGAACTTGCCGAGGTCTATCTGTCCGTTCTGTGCGTTTCCGAGCTGGATTCCGTCGTAGAACACACCCATATGGTTGGTGCCCATAGAGCGTATGTCCACGGTCTTCACGCCGCCCACGCCTCCGTAGTCTTTGATTTGAACCCCGGAGAAATAGCGTATGGCATCGGCAACATTGTGCGAATTCAGCTGTTCGAGGGATTTCCCGTCGAGATGCTGCGCAGGGATAACCTCCTCGTATGGTCGGGTTTTCCCCACCAGCATGAAGTCGGGAAGCGTGGTGGTCGTGGAGTCGTTGTCGGCAAAAACAGAGAGGACAGCCGAAGCCAACACGACGCATAATGTCAGGAAGCGGTTCATTATAAGCCTATTGTAACTTTAGATTCCGAAAGTCGCAAGGCAGGAGTTTCCGGCCGGTCTTCTGACTTATCTCCCCTCCGCGTCCGCCTTCCCGGCTATGGATGGCCAGTGGCTTGTGTTTGCGTGGCCGTAAATGGCTACGCACAGGACTCGAAGCATCGGAGAATCACAGCAGCGGCTCTGTCGCGGGATTTTCACCCGGTTCCCGTCGCCGAAACCCTTTTGCGGTGCAAAATTACTATTTTTTGATGAATCGGAGACCCGCAGATGGAAATAAATCGTTAAATTTGTAGTTTAAAACCTACAAAACAATTATGAATACAGAATACTACATCATCGAATCGGGTGAACGCCGCGGCCCGTACATGTTCGATGCCCTTCGCGGCCTTGGCATAACCAAAGATACCCTTGTATGGCGGCAGGGACTTGCCGACTGGACTAAGGCTTCTGAACTCCAGGAGCTTGCGCCGCTGTTTGTGCCGGATATGCCGGGTGTACGGAACAGCTACGGTCAACAGCCATACGGACATTCCGGATATGCCAAGCCGGAATCCGTCCCGCACTTCGATCCGTATAAGCAGCGCACCAATTGGCTGCCTTGGGCGATAGCCGGAACCGTGGTCGGCTTCCTGTTCTCATGCATAGGCGTGATTTTCGGCATCATAGCCATCGTTCAGGCCAATAAGGCAAATGAGGCTTTCGCCATCGGCAACGAAATCGGTGGGGAACAGGCCAACAACACGGCCAAGACGATGACTATAATAGCGTTGGCTTTCGGCGGGGTAGGTCTCATCACCACTGTGATAGGCACCGTAACCGGTCTGTTCAGCACCCTTGCCGCTATTTGACATGAAGGCCGCCGACGAATTCGTTTTCAATCCTGTGCGCCAGCTCCGGGAAATTCAAGGAAATTTACGTCCTTTCCGGCCTTTCACTCGTTGCACAGGCCGCTGTGCGCCTCGTTCCAAGGCTCGGAAAGCCCTGTAAAAATCAGAATAAAAAATTCCAAACACACTCTTAAAATCGGTTGAATCCCTGAAATATTTGAGGCAATGAAGTATTTTGCGATGATAGACGGTGAGCGGCGCGGGCCTTTCGAACTGGCGGAACTTGCCGATGCGGGCGTGCGCCCGGATACTTATGTCTGGTGCAAGACTATGGACGACTGGCAGCAGGCTCGCGACGTTGCCGACATTTGCCGGCATTTCCGCCAGAGGCTTGCCGGGATTCCGGCTTCTGCTTCTGTGCCTTCGGCGGAAGCCGCAGGCAATGCTCAGGAGAAGACGGTTTCGGAAAGCGAGCAGAATCTTGAAGGGATTCCTGTCCGCTTCAGAAGTATGGTGGAGAAATCGGGAATCGAGCCGGGTACGCCTTTGCCAGATATGACCGACTGTTCCTCGGAACCTAAGTCGCATCTTGTTTTGGCTGTCCTTGTCGCGTTTCTGTGTTTTCCGCTCACAGGCCTTGTGGCGGTCTATTATTCGGTTATGACCCGTAGGCTTTGGAACGAATCGGAAAAACGCGGTGAGGATGCGGATGCCTGCCGCGACATGGCGCACGACTATTCGCGCCAGACGAAAATGTGGATAGGCATCACCTTTTTCCTCGGACTGATTTTCTACGCCTTTATTGTGCGGTTCTTTATGTGAGTCAGTATTGCTCCTGTTCGGACGGGAAGTCGCCGTGCTTCACATCTTCGATGTAGTGTCCCACGGCATCCGTAATAACCGAATGCAGGTCGGCGTACCGGCGCAGGAATCGAGGCGAGAAGCCCCGGTTCAGTCCGAGCATGTCGTGCATCACGAGCACCTGGCCGTCGCAGCCTCCTCCGGCTCCTATTCCGATTACGGGGATTGTAAGTTCGTCAGCTACGCGTGCGGCAAGCGATGCAGGGACTTTCTCGATCACAATGCCGAAGCATCCGATGTCTTCGAGAAGATGGGCGTCCGCGATGAGTTTTTCTGCTTCGGCATCCTCTTTGGCCCTGACGTTGTAGGTGCCGAACTTGTTGATCGACTGAGGTGTCAGGCCAAGGTGTCCCATCACCGGTATTCCTGCTGAAAGTATGCGTTCGATCGACTCGCGCACTTCCGATCCCCCTTCCATCTTCACAGCCTCCGCATGGCTTTCCTTCATTATCCTTACGGCCGATGCGAGCGCTTCCTTTGAATTGCCCTGGTATGACCCGAAAGGCATGTCCACTATGACGAGGGCGCGGCTGGTGCCTTTTACCACCGACTTGCCATGGTATATCATCTGGTCGAGCGTGATTGGGAGAGTGGTGACGTTGCCTGCCATCACGTTGGAAGCGGAATCCCCCACGAGTATGCAGTCTATCCCTGCCTCGTCGAGGATGCGTGCCGATGTGAAATCGTATGCTGTGAGCATAGATATCTTTTCTCCGCGCTGCTTCATTTCTATGAGCCGCCGCGTCGTGACTTTGCGAGTGTTGTCGGAAGTGTTGGTTGACATGACTGAGATGGTTTTTCAGGCCGCTAAATTACAAAAAAAATGCGGAAGCGCCGCAATGGGCTTCCGCATTTCATCCTTTTGAGGATGACGGTTTCCGGTCGTGAAGGCCGGAAGCCGTTTCTATCAATCACTTATTCACCACTTTCTTTCCGTTGATTATG
>ERZ777011.102-NODE-102-length-129721-cov-16.162733_pt1 | contig 129721 bp, 112 predicted proteins | sample MGYA00374964_ERZ777011 | MGnify/ENA primary metagenome ERZ777011 (study PRJEB29310, sample SAMD00008975) | mouse gut metagenome | study: EMG produced TPA metagenomics assembly of the Metagenome analysis of fecal microbiota from mouse which was promoted... | reverse complement strand
CAGACCTTATCCGGAAAAAGAAGAGGTGAAGTCGAATGAACGCTCAGTGTCAAACAGTAAATACTGTCACAACCATGAACGGTGGTCAAGGAATCGTAGTATACGCCGCTCTTGTACAACTTACGACCACGGAAATCAAAGGTGTCCCCCTGGCAAATATCTTTCGCATAGGTATAGAGATATTTCGGCCATACATGCAAGTGTAAGGTAACAACACTGTCGCAGCCGTGGACGGTGGAGTATGTTTTAGTAAAAGTTCCTCCTGATGTACCGGAAGGAAGGCTAAAACCATGATTGGTATAAGAGTTCCCCTGGCAAATCGTGTCATACAACGTCGTGTCGTAAACAGGATGAACCTTTAAATGCAAGGTAAGTATGGAATCGCAACCAGCCTGAGAAGAAAGAGATAATGTATAATCTCCGTCTGTCTGTACGTCAGACAATGAGAAGCCATACCGATTATAAGAAGCACCCCGGCAAACCGTGTCGTAAAGAGACGTGTGGTATTCAGGATTGACTGTCAAATGCAGTGTTCGTAAGGAATCGCAACCCCAGACACCCTGTAAGGTATCGTGAAGAATTGTATCGCGATAGACAACGGGCAATGAGAAACCGTAATCATTATAATCATCACCATAGCATACGGCATCGAAAAAAGAAGTATCGGAAGCATGCACTGTTAAATGAAGATTGACGATACTGTCACAACCAGTAACAGCACTGATATATTGAAAACGGTAAGTACCAGATTTCGTCCCAACGTCAAAAATCGTATCCCCCCACTCGTAAGGCAAAGCATTTGCACAAACACTTACGGATGTGTCGGTGATGATACTACCGCAATCCGGAGGATTCCCGAAAACGCAACGAACAGAGAGTCCACAATTTTTAACATGTATATCTGTTCGGTAAAAAAAAGTATAAGCAAAATAATTGGAAGAAGAAGTACCTAACCAATAACACTGGTTGAAGCTCGGATTTAAATCACCATCACTGCTGCTACGATAAGCAGATTTAGGAAGAAAAAGTGTGGTATTATTGCTTATATCCGTAAATGAACGCCCCAACACTCCATTGCGTGATATTGTCTCACAAGATACCTTGAATGTATCCAATAGTGTTTCTGCTTCTTTAAGTGTAGGTACTCGCCACCCCGCAGGACATGGATCATTCACTGCGTCCCAACAACTACCGGACGGTAAGCTACTGTCCCATCCAGAAACTTCCCCTGTTGCAGGCCATCCCTTTCTCCGGTTCCATTGGTAGAGCATGCCACTCGATTCGGGAGTGACGGCAAAAGTGCCCGGCTCGTCTACATTATATTTCGCCCAGCATACCCCGTTAATCAATACCCCAGGGCAAGATTTTTCACATTTATCGACTGTCAGATGCAAATTGAAGATGCGATTAAATGCGCAGTTGCTTTGCTGAAAGTGATATGTTCCCGATACAGTCCCGATGTCAAAAATCGTATCTCCCCATTTATAGGGTAAGTCCTCTGCGCAAACAGTTACGGAAGTGTCGGTGACAAAGGTATCGCACCTTTCTTTAACACAACGGACTAAAAGAGGATAATCCCGGGGGACAGGTTGTTGAATAGAAAGCTCTTCGAAGTTATCTGTGAAAGAAAATGCCCAAGCCATTGAAGGATCGAACGTATCCACACTGCCTGACCAGTAACCGCGTTTAGGTGTGATCTTCAGATTATTGAACGGAAGAAACTCAAAAACGGGAAATTCAACACCACCACCGACAATAGTCACAAAATATACATAATAAAAAGGGCCGCCATAGTCCGCACCTCCTCCTACACCACCGTATCCCATTTTTAAGCTTTTGGCCTCTTCTACTGTTGGCATCCGCCATCCCACAGGACATGGATCTTTGGCAGAAATTACGGTGTCTCCTCCCGTCACAAAATTCGTACCAACCCAACCTTTTGCTACCTCCCATTGATAAAGCATGCCGAACTCTTTGGGTTTCTTAGCAAAAGTACCGGGTTTATCTACATTACTCTGTGCCCAACACACGTTATGAATTAAGGTTCCTTCCCAAAACTTGGAAACAACACCGTTTTGCGAAAATACATGTCTACTGAAAAGACAGAGAATACAAAAAAATAATATTTTCTTAAGCACCTTAATTATTAATAAACCAATTATATTGTGTAATAATTGAAGCTATTTTATCAATATTCTCTGAATAAGTATAGAAATGCCCTGAAGCTATTCCATTTCTACTAGGTAAATTTTCAACAAAAGGTTTTAGAATCTTCCAATCCTTTTCAAAAGGAGTACTTTCTATCCGCACTTCATATAAGTTTTCCAAACTATTTGAGGTATATACCAAATTTCTCAATTTAGAACGGGTTGCATTTAAATGACCTATTATCCCGTCTAACATATTCAATTGAGCTATTGACGAACCAGAAATATCGACATCCACAAGAATGGGATTATAGGACAAATTCAATGATTCAAATGGAGTATAAGCAACACTTAGTCCCATCAATTGTGGATAAATAGCAAAACTCAAATCACAGAGAGGCTGATTATTAAGTGTTTTTAACGGAACACGTTCAAGATAAAGATACATTAAATACGTACTGTTATTTATATTAAGATCTGTTATGGGATTAAATGAAACATTCAAAATTATTATATCAGGACAATTGAATAAATCAAGATTTGTTAATTGATTATTTTCAACTTCCAAAGTAGAAAGATTCTGATTTTTAGATATATTAAGCTCTGTTAATTGATTGTTACCAAGCGCTAGATCAGAAAGATTTAGATTTTGAGATACATCAAGTTCCGTTAACTGATTATTTTCTGCATAAAAAAAATACACGGGTAGCCCTGTTATATCAATAGTAGAAAACTCATTATTTGAAATATTAAGGGTACCCAAATTTGAGCAAGCTGTCAAATCGATTGCACCCAAATGATTCCCCTTACATGTGAGGGACATTAAATTGGTATTTCCAGAAACATCCAACGAAATAAGCTCATTATTATCTAAATCTAAACTTTTTATTGCTTGTTCTGATCCCATTATACGTATGTAATGGGACAGATTATCATCCGTGAACGTATAGGATACACTCATGTTAGGACCATATACGGATGTCGTTTTATCTTTATCCCATTGAATTTTTACACTATCAGTTAGCGTGCCTCGAATCGTAACTGCTTTTTTTATAGTCGTCATTATAACAAGATTTGGTTCCGTACTCCGCGTCTTGGGCATCCGGCTTAAAGCCTGTTGAATTAATTCTGCTTTGGAGAGTTGTTTGGGCTCTTCGGGAAGGTTGGTTTCAAAATCATCGCTGCTGCACGAGGTCACACCGACCAGCAGGATTAAACACGTCAACAGCATAAAACACCTGGATTTCATACTGCTTAAACAGATTACCTTTTTCATAGCGGAATAGTTTTTATTAACATCGCTATAAAGGTAACAAAACTTTTTTCTATTTTACAAATATTTACTTCAATAAACAATACACTGCTATTTCTTCAATTATCTGAAAAGGTTTACCACTCTGCTATTTTAAGGCATAACAACTTTTTCGATACATCGGTTTACTCAATATACAATGATTAATAAAAAACCTGACCGGACTTTTACATATCTCCAGTCAGGTTTTATTTAATGCAATTTTTATAGATACCTGAATAATTATTGATTAATCAGCCAATTTTTCAAAGAAGCCACATCAATCAATTCATTAATGTATTGTGAATAAGTATACAAATGTCCTGGGATCAGTCCATTTCTATATTCCCTCATAAAAGTATTACTTCAACTTTTCGATAATGGCGCACATTTCGTCGAATACTTCGTCCATGGTGCCGTCGCCTTTGACGGGGTGGGAAATAGCCTGATAGTGTTGTGCCACCGGAACTGTCTTGGCATGGTACTCCTTGAAACGGTTGTTTATGGCTTCTTCATTATCATCGGCACGGCCTTCGATTTTAGCCCGTTCCATCATCCGGCGCTTCAATTCGTCTACCGGCACTTCAATACTCAGCAGACAGCGCAAAGGAGAACCGCTCTCCTCCAGCATCTCATCCAGTTTCTGAGCCTGTGCCACCGTACGAGGGAAACCGTCAAACAGGAAGCCGTCCACCCCGCTGCTCTTCTTCATGCTGTCCTGAATCAACTCAATCACAAACTCGTCGGATAAAAGCTGACCGCTATTAATAATATCCGCCGCCATCTTCCCCAGTTCCGTTCCTTCTGCAATCTCTTTCCGGATCATATCTCCCGTGGAGAGGTGAGCCAGATTATATTTCTTCATAATCCGTTTTGCCTGCGTACCTTTCCCGGCACACGGAGGACCAAATAGTGCGATATTCAACATCATTCCGTTCTGTTTTTTATATTCAACCTGATAAATTTTGTCAAAGATAAAAAACAATCATTTAAAACCACATCTTTTTCTGCCGGAAATGAAAAATAAACATGCCACATTCGCGTAATAAAAAGGGTTTTACGTTACTTTTGTCATTCAAAACATTGTTCATGAAAACCAAACAGAAAAAATACAGCAAAAAGAAGTCCAAAGCAAACAACAAAGGACGGAACATCCGGCTCATCAAAGCCCTCCTACTCCTGTTTCTGGCGGGTACCGCCAGCCTGGCCCTTTTTGTTTATTCAGTATACTCCGGCTTGTGGGGAAGCCTCCCCGACTATGCTGAACTGCGAAACATACGGAATTATGAGGCCTCCGAACTATACAGCGACGACGGCGAACTGCTTGGCAAATATTTCATTGAAAACCGCACCAACGTCAATTACAACACCATCTCCCCACATGCCGTACAAGCCTTGATAGCTACGGAGGACGTACGTTTTTACGAACACAAAGGTATTGACAAAGTCAGCCTTTTCCGGGTTTTCTTCAAAACCCTGCTTTTAGGCGACCGCAGTTCGGGAGGAGGCAGCACCATCAGCCAGCAACTGGCCAAAAATCTCTACCCCCGGGAAGAACAGCAGGTAAAATTCATGCCTGTCGTCAAACTGCGTGAAATCTTCACCGCTTACCGATTGGAAAAAATCTATACCAAAGATGAAATCCTGACTCTATACCTGAATACGGTTTCCTTCGGAGAACGGACCTTCGGTATTGAAAGCGCCGCCCAGAAATATTTTTCCACTTCCGCTTCCGATCTTACCCTCCCCCAGGCTGCCACCCTCATCGGGATGCTGAAAGGCCCTTCCTGGTACAACCCGCGGCTCCATCCGGAACGTGCCTTACAGCGGCGCAACACCGTCATCAACCAAATGATAAAATACGATTTCCTACCGGAAGAAACCGGTGAAAAATACAAAGACACGGAACTGGAACTGCAATACAAAGCCATCGAACACTATTCCGGTCTGGCTCCTTACCTCCGCGAAAAAATCCGGCAAGATGCCGTAAAAATCATCGACGCCTACAATAGCTCCCACCTGACCAATTACAACCTGTACAAAGACGGGCTGATTCTGACAACCACCCTCGACGCGGAGATGCAACACTATGCCGAAGAAGCGGTCAGAAAACACATGAAGCAACTCCAGGAGCAATTTTATACCCATTGGGACAAAAAAGAGCCCTGGCACAACCATCCGCAAGTATTAGAACAAGCCATCCGCACCAGTATCGCTTACCTGTCTTTACAAAATCAGGGACTGCCGGAACAAGAAATCCAGGCAGCCATGAACCGGAAAAAACCGATGCTGATATACAGTCCCTTTCAAGGAGAAACGCGCATGGAAATGTCCTCCATCGACTCCATCAAACACTACCTGAAACTCCTGCATCCCGGCATGATTGCTATCGAACCCCTGACCGGAAAAATCAAAGTATGGGTAGGAGGACTGGATTATAAATACTTCCAATACGACCAGGTAACGGCATCCCGGCAAGTCGGATCCGTTTTCAAACCCATTGTATACAGCGCCGCCATCCACAACGGAGCGCGTCTGGACGCCTACTACAAAAACGAACAGAAAACCTACGAAGAATACAACAACTGGAGCCCCCGCAATTCAAACAACGATTACACAGGTTTCTACACCCTCAAAGGAGCCCTCAGCCAATCCGTCAATACCATCGCCGTCGAAGTCCTGCTGCAAACGGGTATCGAAAAAGTCCTGTTGCATGCCCGCAATTTAGGGTTAAAATCGGACCTGCCTCAATACCCCTCCTTAGCCCTCGGCGTGGCAGACATTGCACTGGACGAAATGGTCATCCCTTATACCGTATTTGCAGGAAAAGGAAAAACAACTGCTCCCTATTATCTTGCCGAAATCAAGGACAGGGAAGGAAACATCCTTTTCAAAGCCCCGGAACCGCAGTTAGAAGAAGTACTGCCTTCCTCGGAAGCCATCCTGATGTCCGACATATTAGCGGCAGTAGTCAATGAAGGCACAGGCCGGAGACTACGCTCCGTTTACGGCCTGACCAACGACATAGCAGGAAAAACGGGAACCACCCAGAATCAGGCAGACGGCTGGTTTATCGGATATACCCCCCAACTTGTCGTCGGCGTGAGAGTCGGTGCCAACGACATGAACATCCATTTCAACTCCACCAGTTTAGGCCAGGGCGCAAACATGGCACTGCCCATCTTCGGACTGTTCATGCAGCAATGCCTGCAAAGCCAGACTTACCGGAACTGGAAAAACCTCACCTTCCCTGTCATTCCGGCAACACAGCAGAAACAACTTGAAAAACCGGAGTTCAAGGAACACATGGGATTATTCGACCGGGCCGGCAACAAAAAACTGGAGAAAAGAGAACTCCCCGCCTCTCAGGACACCGAGGTAAAAAAAGAAAAGAAAGGCTTTTTCCGCAAAATAGGCAACCTGTTTAAAAAGAAAGAGAGATAATCCTCCCGGAGACAAACTCCGGGACGGAAATCCCCTACTCCTTCGTACCATATACTTTTTGTGAAATACGCTTCACAGCCACCACGAAAAATCCGGTCAGTATCAGATTGAGCACCAGGCTCAGCAAAGAAACAATAACGGCGATGCCTCCCAGCTGATAGCTTAAAGCTATGACAATAATCCCGGCACCCACTTCTCCACGGGTAAACATCCCGATGGACAACGCCAGACGCTCCAAGATATTCCGGTCACGGTAGAACAGCAACGGAAACATTTTCCCGATGTTGGACAACAACGTAACCATAGCAACATGAAAGGCTACCGTTCCCCATTCCGGTAAATAAAAATCACTCTCCGCACCCGCTCCTGCACCGATAAAAAGCGGCGTACTCATTCCGACCAGAAACATAAAAACATAAGAAACGGCACTGCCGGCTCTCTCCTCTCCCCGTCCTTCGATATGCATGGTTTTCATCACCATACCCAAAACAAAAGCAGGCAACAACACTTCGATATGAATAGCCCCCTCACTTCCCATCAGAGATTTACTGAGCAGATAAATACTCTCCACAACCGCCACCAGGCAGACCGAATACAACAGAATCGCTTTCCAGGACTGAGGCAACTCCACCGCGCTCAACTTTCTCCAGCCCACAATCAGCAACACACACACCACAAACACAATCACAAACAATTGCCACTTAAAACCAATCATCAGAATCTGCAACGGAATCATCAGCAAGATGGTATCCAGATCATCAAAAATCGCCAACACCTGCGTTTTCTTGTAAATCCATTCCTTTTTCAGACCCGCAGCCGCCAGCATCGTAAAAAGAATCCCTGCCGACGTAGGTGCGGCAAACCGGCTTATCAGCAAACTTTTATCCCATGACAAATCATTATGGGGCAAAAGATAAATATAATAGAACGCCACCAGCAACCAGGGCACGGCTGCCGTTGCCATAGCAATAAAATAATCGGCAGTATAGGACCTCCATTGCTTCTTATCCAACTCAAACTCCCTCCCCACATTAATCATAATAAACGCCAGACAGATAAACATCAGGTTCTTAAATATCTTCTCGAAAAAAGAATACGAATCACCCATCATTCCGGGCAACACCTGGGAAAGCACCAACCCGCACAATAAAAAAACAGAAAACAGAAAAACTTTCTTCATCCGGTCAAATCAATTGATAAAATTTATTTTGCGGCAAAGATAAAAAAAATGTCACTCATACACGATAATCGCCGGTTTTCCCACTTGATAATCGTAAAAACCGTTCTGCAATTTTCCCGACATTGACGCTTCAAAACAACGCATATCCGAAGGCGGATGGGGATAAAACGAAAGCCGCAGGCTGATATTTTTAAACACGATATTATCATTCCGCAAGTTCACGGCCACTCCCAATCCCCAATACGTCCTCCCTTTAAAAAGAGAAGTCTCCTTCGGAACAAGTGTGCCGAAATCGACAAAATTGGTAAAAGACATGCGGAACCCCTTGTAAATATATGGAAAAAAGAATGTCATCGACAAAGAGACCGACAACTTCTGGTTGCCGCGCAGGGTGTCCGAATCAAACCCCAGGATATCCCCGTCCCGGAAATAAAGGTAATCGTCCGGATAACGCCGGAAACCGGTGACGTAATTCACATCGTTATAAAAGCGGAACCGGTAATGCCCCCAACTGATCAAATTACTGATATGATGCAGTCCCACCTTCACCAGCCCCCGCTGGAAATCTCCGCCATACAGGTAAGAACTCACCGCCGCGTCGACCGCATAATACCTCTCCGAACATCTGTCAAAATGTGAATAAAAAAACTGATACCCCCAATAGGTGGAATTCTGGAAATCATTGTTTTCATACCCTACGGTAAAAGCAGAAGAAAGCCCCGTCGGAATATCCTCCGTACGACCGAAATCATAAATAAGATTAGCCTTATAATATTTCAACTTCTGATAAGTAAAAGCAAGAAAATAACTGTGGCGGTTATAATAAAACTGGTTTGAATCGAGGGAAATATCCGGACGGCTATGGAATACCGTATTCAAAAAGCGACCGGACACATACAGATTCCGGGTATACCGGTGTCTGTTTTTCAATAAAAAAGACCTGCCCGCCCATACATCCTGTGCGAAATAATCAAAAGCATAATCCTGATGCTTCAGATCGACATCAGGCAAGGCATCCGAACGAAACACACGGCTAAGCGTAAATCCTCCCGCCCACTTCACGTTGGAAGTCAAAAACGGTCTCTCTACCGTTCCCCACATCTGTTTGGCATTGTGGTCATTCTGATAATAAAACATCAAATCCAAATGGGTTCCCAATATACTGTTCACCTGATAACGGACAATATTTCCCCACTTCTTGTCCTTAGTCCCTCTGTAACTGATTTCGTAATCCAGCAGATGGCCTATCCTCATAAAATTTTTATTCTGCACTCCGATACGCGCCGAATTGATAAAATTGGAAGACACCTCCATCCCCCAGGAAAAATCATCCTTACAGATGATGGTAATATCCACTTCTCCGGGCAACCCGTCAACCGGACTGACCAATACGGAAACATCGTCAATATAAGCCAACCGCCTCAGCATAATTTCATTCTGCACCAACTCAAAAGGAATCAGACGGTCTCCGGGCTTTATCGTCAATTGTTTCCGAAGCGTCCACTCCGCCGTCCGCATGTGAATCTTATTTGCCACCACCCGCAGCCATCCCAAATCCTGCTCCGAATAAGTCGTATCATACACACTCGTCCCATACGGAGGCAACACTTTTATATGGATACTGCGGATTTTCTCCCCGTAGAATTCCTTGAAACGGTCCTCGCTGTTCTGCGTACGCATCACATTGACGCGGTTGCGTCTCGGATTGACAAAAATCAGTTTGTAAAGCTCTTTCGTCAGGGCACTCTTGCCTGCAATATCTTTTATTTTGGTAAACTCATACCGCAGGGTATCGCGAATCAGGCTGTCGGGCAAAAAAACCACCGGCATACTCAACACCGGTTCCCTCACTATCCGGAGAGAATCCCGGTGCACAGGAACAGAGAGCACCGAATCACGGAAGCCATATCCGGCAGCCCTCACCCCTCCGCATGCCACCAGCATAACAATCCAGATGATTCCTATGATTCCTCTCTTCATTACAATTCCCTCTTTCCTTATTTCATACCGTCAGTCTGCAACAAACGTCTTAAACTTCTCCGTCATCCACGTCTCCGGCACTCCATCCCGGACATATATCAGACAAGCCTCCAGTCCCGGATGATTTGCCATCACCTCCTTGGCAGCCTCCAGCCCCAGCACCATAAAAGCCGTGGCATAAGCATCGGCCTCCATGCAGGTGGGAGCATACACCGTGGAACTCACCACCTCCTGCTGGACCGGATAACCCGTATAGGGACTGATGGTGTGGGCATACTTCTTTCCCTCTTTCACATAAAAATTACGGTAATTACCGGAAGTAGCCAAAGCGCCGTTTTTCATGCTGATAATAAACTGCAATTCACGGTTCAACAGCTCCGGATCCTCTATCGGTTTGTCGATACCTATCCTCCAGGCCCTTCCCTTTCCGCTCTTCCCTTTCACCCGGATTTCCCCTCCGATGTCCACCATATAATTTTTCACGCCCCGTGCTTCCAGGTACTCCGCCGCCAGATCAACGCCCAATCCCTTGGCAATCGAACTGGCATCCATTTCCGTCTCCCGGAAGCACTTTACCAGACTATCCCCCTGTAAACGCAACTTATCCAGTCCGACCCATTGCAACAATGTATCGATTCTCTCCGGTGTCGGCATAACACCTTTCTTATAACCGAATCCCCAGGCATTCACCAAAGGACCGACCGTGATGTCGAAAGCCCCCCGCGTTTCTCCGTTCACCTCCACGGCCATACGGAACATGCGATTGAAAAGCGAATCCGTCCGGCAGCTCTCATTCCGGTTGAGCCGGGAAATTACCGACCGGGGATTAAACATCGACAGAGAAGCATTCACCCGCTCCATCTGTTCCAGAAGCGGACGGTCCAACACCTCCGCAGACTCATAGACAATCCGGTAATACGTACCGTAGATTTTCCCCTCCGTATGCCTGAAAAGTTCACGTTTACACCCGCACAACACCAGAAGGCACAAAAAAATAACGCCCGCTTTCATCGTTTTCATTTTATTTCACCCGTCAAAAATAATAACCAAAATTAAAATATACCCCCAATTTCCGGTCCCAATTGGACAAATCCAGCCACAAATCCACCGGTCCGACCAGCGTATTGTAAGAATAGCTGATGCCCCCGCCCCAAAGATCGTCACCGCTGCTCAGGATGTCAAAAAAATTATTCTTCTGCTTCGCATAATTCACAACCGCCGTCAGGTAATTCTTCTTCCCCAGCCGATAACGGAACTTCATCCTCCCCACCAACACGGCATTTTCAAACATCTCCAAACGATGTATCCCCACAAAAGGCAATTGCTGGGCAAAATACCGTCCCGACACCATTCCTCCCATATTATTCAGGTAAGCATAGGGTATCCGCCTCCCGATCAAAACCCGTCCGTAAAGGGACGGCAAAACGGCAAAACGGCGGGATACGGGGACAACCGTAGATAAATTACCGGCAAGCGCCGAAAAAGGTACTCCCCCGTCATAACGCAATCCGTCACTCGTATACAAAGCATACTCCCCCCTCAAAGACATTCCCTTCTCCGGATAATACTTCTGGTCATACGTTTCATAGTGCATCAATCCGTAATAACTCAGAAAACCTTCCGGCTTCACCTTCTCCCGTTCCCCCGGCTGGGCATACAAAAAAGAGTTAAAATCGAAATACTCATACCTTACCCCCAATTCCACCTTAAGATTACGGACATAAATATCCGAAAAATTCAATCCCCCCATGTGATAGGAAAAAGTGATATTATCAGCTTTCCGCCCCCGGTGGTATAAATCGATGTCGTTATATTTATACATATAGCTCAGTCCCGTCTTCCGCAGAAAAGTATTCCCCAAAGAACAATCCAGCTTTACATAAGGATTCATACTCAAACGTCCGGTCACCGACAATTGAAAACCCCTCAGATTTTTGCGGGCAATCGTTGTGTTCACCAAAATAGCGGCCATCTCTTCGCTGTCGAAACGGAACCCCAGATTCAACGAACTCATCTCCTTTTCTTCGAGCATCAAAGTCAGTTCATGTACCCCTTGCCCGTTCAGGTGATAATTCACCAACTCAAAAGCCCCTGTACCATATAGCGCGGCTATCGCCTGGTACAACTCCTTCATCGATATAACGGAATATTCCCGTATCCCGATTTTTTTCCTTACCCATTTTTTTTCTGCGGCACTCACGCCCTCAATCCGGATGCGTCCGATAACCAGCGAATCGGCAGAAATAAACGGATTTTTTACCTTCTCATTCCCGCCGTTCTCATCTGCCAGCCCCAATTGCTCCTTCAAGCGGACAATCTCATCCCATTTCGCCCGGGCAGCCCTCTCCCCGCGAAGAATCAGCGTATCTATCGCCACGGGATCAAAACTCGCTGCCGAATAGGGTTCAATGTCCGGTTTGATATACAGATTCGTCAGTCTGACATTCTCTTCATACTTCTCCATCCCCAGAAAATTAGTCAGCTGGTCGACAATATCCAATACCGAATGCAACTCATTCATCGTCCGTAAACCGGCGGACACATCCACCCCGATAATAATATCGGCACCCATTTCCCGCATCACATCCACCGGATAATTATTGGCAATTCCACCGTCCACCAGCATCATCGAATCCAGCACCACCGGCGAAAACACCCCCGGGATAGCCATACTTGCCCTCATGGAAAGCGGCAGATTCCCACTATTCAGGATTACCTCCTCACCATTGACCAGATTGGCCGCAACACAGGAAAAAGGAATCGGAAGATTCATAAAAGAGAGGGAATCATGATAACCAAGCGTCAATTCCGAGAAAAGATTATAAATATTCTGCCCGCTGATAAACCCCGCCGGCATCTGTATCAGCTTACTCCTTAACATGGGAATGGAAAGCAGGTATTTTTCATCCTTCTCCTTCTCCGAAAAAGGCAAATCGTAACGGTACACCCTGTTGCTGAGCAAAAAAGGCCAGTTCTGCACACGCACCAGGCTGTCCAGACAACGGGCATCGTATCCGATAGCATACAAACCGCCGACAATCGACCCCATACTGGTCCCCGCAATATAATCAATGGGAATGCCTGCTTCCTCCAACACTTTCAAAACCCCGATATGCGCCACACCTTTCGCCCCACCGCCACTCAGCACCAGCCCGACCTTTTTCCGCTCCGCATGCAGCCCACTGCACATCACAAGCCCCAAAAGCATCCATATCCCTATTTTTCTCATCCAAAACATAACAGCAAATGTTAAAACAAAATTAAGCCTATTTTAAGAAATTACCCTTCCGCCATGCGTTAAAAAACATAAAGGCAAACACATTCCGCTCCCCACCCTCCTGTCGTTTCTCCCGCCAACCGCGGAACACATATCATTTCTGCATTTTCTCAAAAAAAATAATAATATTTGATTATTTTTGTCCTGAATCAATAAGTTTCCGATAAAAATACGTCACACGGCCTATAAAGTTAGCAGGAAAACAATTCTCGCTCTTGTAATTTTACAGGTCCTCAATTTTGAAATACTATGGCCCGAATTTTAATCATCGACGATGAACGGAGCATCCGCAATTCCATGAAAGACATCCTTACCTTCGAAGGACACGAAGTCCTCGTAGCCGAAAACGGATTGGAAGGACTGGTCACACTGAAATCGGAAAAACCGGAAATCGTCTTCTGCGACATCAAAATGCCTAAAATGGAAGGGATTGAAGTCCTCGAACGCATCAAGGAATTTTCCCGCGAAACCCCGGTAATCATGATTTCGGGCCACGGAACCATCGACACCGCAATTGAAGCCATAAAAAAAGGAGCCTACGACTTTATCGAAAAACCCCTGGACCTCAACCGCATACTGATTACCATCAAAAACGCCACAGACAAGCAGCAGCTTTTACAGGAAACGCAGACACTGAAACACAAAGTCAGCAAAAAATACGAAATGATAGGCCACTCGGAAGCGCTTGAACACATCAAATCCATCACGGACAAAGTAGCCCCCTCCGATGCCAGGGTACTGATTACAGGCCCCAACGGTTCCGGAAAGGAACTGGTTGCACGCCAGCTCCATGAAAAAAGCAACCGCTGCGACAACGCATTCATCGAAGTGAACTGTGCCGCCATCCCCTCGGAACTGATTGAAAGCGAACTCTTCGGACACGAGAAAGGCTCCTTCACTTCCGCCATCAAACAAAAAAAGGGAAAATTCGAACTCGCACACAACGGAACCCTTTTCCTCGATGAAATAGGCGACATGAGCTTAGATGCCCAGGCAAAAGTGTTGCGCGCCTTACAGGAAAACAAAATCAGCCGCATCGGCAGCGACACGGACATCCAGGTCGATGTACGGGTCATCGCCGCCACCAACAAAAACCTCAAAGAAGAAATCGCTGCGGGAAGATTCCGCGAAGACCTCTACCACCGGCTCAGTGTCATCATCATCAACGTACCGCCCCTGAAAGAACGCACCGAAGACATCGAAGACTTAATCCTCTACTTCACGCAAGAGATATGCACGGAAATGCGCATCACCCCCAAACAGTTCACCCCCGAAGCCATCGAACGCATGAAAAACTACGAATGGTCGGGCAACATCCGTGAACTGCGCAATGTCGTAGAACGACTGATTATTTTATGCAATAACGTCATACTCCCGGAAGATGTAGAACTCTACAAATAACACGGGAATGGAGAAAAAATATATCATACTCACCGGGCGCAGGAACGTGGGCAAAAGCTCACTGATTAACCGACTTACAGGTCAGGAGACTGCCATCGTCTCGGATACGGCAGGCACAACCACCGACCCGGTCAAAAAAGCGTACGAAATACCCGGATATGCCCCGGTCGTTTTTATCGACACGGCAGGTATTGACGACAAAGGGAACTTAGGAGAAAAAAGAACAGCAAAAACCCGGGAAGCTATCCCGCAAGCCGACATAGCCCTGCTCGTATTTACGGACAACCGCTTCGAAGAAGAAGAAAAGCTGCTTGTGTCGCTGTTCCGGAAATACACCATTCCCTTTCTGCTCGTCCACAATAAATCCGACCGGACACCTCTGTCCCCCCGGTTAAAAGAAGAATTGGAAAAGGAATACCGCACGGCGGTCATTGATTTCTCAGCCCTGCAACAGGAACAACCGGAAAACATTATCCAAGCAATAAAAGCCCTTATGCCTTCCCCTCAGCCCCAAACCCTGCTGGAAGGACTGGTAAGTAAAAATGATACAGTACTACTGGTCACACCCATCGATTCTGAAGCCCCTGCCGGTCGGCTGATTCTTCCACAGGTACAAACACTGAGGGCACTGTTAGACCACCATTGCATCGGAATTACCGTCCAGCCGGAAGAGCTGTCCGGATTGCTGCAAACCTCCTCTGTCACGCCCCGGCTTGTCATTACCGACAGCCAGATATTCGGGCTCGTGGCCCAAATCGTTCCCCCGCACATTCCTCTGACCAGTTTCAGTATTCTCATGGCACGCCTGAAAGGTGATTTTCAAAAATTCATGGAAGGTACCACCCACATAGCGCGACTGAAAGACGGAGACCGGATACTCATGCTGGAATCGTGTTCACACCATGTATCATGCGAAGACATCGGAAGAGTGAAAATACCCGCTCTTTTGCAAAAGCAAACCGGACGGCAACTGAATTTCGATTTCGTAGCGGGGCTGGGTGCTATTCAGCGCCCCATCACGGACTACGCCTTAATCATACAATGCGGCGGTTGCATGATCACACCGCAGCAACTTCAAAACCGCCTCCGCCCCGCCATCGAGGCAGGCATACCCGTAAGCAATTACGGCATGGCGCTCGCCTGGCTCCAAGGCATCTTCCAAAGAGCCACCGCCCTATTCAAGCAAACGCAGTAAAACCCGGATTATTTATCATCCCATCCCGCTCTCTTGAATCCCTGTCCCATAATCTCCTGGGCATCAAGAATCATAGTAAAAGCATGGGGGTCGATATGCTGGATGGCACGTTGTAACGTCGTCACCTCCTTCCGGTTGACAACAGTCATAATCATCTCCTTCTCCGAGCGGTTCCACATCCCGTTAACAGGTACGATAGACCCGCCCCGGTGCAATTCCGTCAGAATGAAATTACGCAACTCCTCCGTTTTTTCCGAAACGATAAAAAAGGTCCTGTCGCTGGAATAACCGCCGATGACAATATCAATGACCTTACCCATAATAAAAATGGTAATCAGCGAATAAAAAGGAGTCTTCCAGTCGGGAAAAGCCACGAAACCCAACACTACAATAATCAGGTCTACCGTCATCTGCATCATGCCCAACGGACGGCGCGTCAGCTTATGAAGCACTGCCGCCAGCACATCCGTCCCGGCACTGGAAGAACGGGTCTTGAAAATCAGTCCGGCACCGATTCCAATGACCACACCGCCGAAAATACTGGCCAGCAACACCCCCTCTTTGGCTGCATCCGGATTATTGATTCCACCCTTCACCAACTGCAGGGGATCATGTGCAAACTCTGCCGAATAACCGCACACATGCTCCAGCATCCAGGGAAATCCGTCGGCAAAGAGTGCCACCAGCCAGAAACAGATAAATGTCCGGAATCCGAAATCCCGGCCCAGAATCTTAAAACCGATCAGACTCAAAGGCAAATTAAAACACAGGGCGGCCATACCGATAGGAAAACCCAGTTTCCAGTTCAAAATGGTTGAAATACCGTAAATCCCTCCCGGAACAATCTGGTAAGGGGTCATAAAAAACGTATATCCCGTTGCAATCACCATAGAACCCAGCAAAAGCGTTCCCCAGGTCTGAAACCAACGTGCCGAAAAAATCTTCTCCTTATAAAAGGATACTTTAGTTACATTCATAATCAGACTATTATAATTACACCTCCATTTAAATCCGCCCCATTTCCTCCCCTCCGGATTCGCGTGCAAATATAATCCGGGAGAAATAAAAAAAACATGACAAATGTCAGCTATTTTCTGAAATTTATTTTCTGATAGTTTTATAAATAAAAAATGACTATCATTGCCATTCGGTTCCGGTAATCGCAGAACCGGACATAACACCAGACCATGAGTAAGACCAAAAATAAAATCATCAGCGTTGCCAAATCATTGTTCAGGGAAATCAGTGTCTACAAGGCCACCATGAACGACATCGCCAAAGCCGCCAAGATGAGCCGGCGGACGCTATACACCCATTTCAAAAGTAAAGAAGAACTGTATCACTACGTGGTGGAAGACGAAGTCAAAACCATCAACGAAAAACTGCAAAAAGCGGCGGACTCGCGCCTTCCTGCCGACCGGAAACTAAAACTGTATATCCTGCAACACTTCGGTGTAATCGACACGCTGGTACGGAGCAACCGCTACATCCGCTACGACTTCCTGTTCAACAACATCCGCGTGGAACACCTGCGGAAAGACATCGACCGCAAAGAGATAAAACTCCTCACCGGCATCATCCGCGAAGGGAAACAAAGCGGCATATTCCGGGTAAGCGACCCCGAAATCTTTTCCAAAAACCTCCTGCTCATGTTCAAAAGCCTCGAACAGGCATTCATCATCACGGGACGCAAAGACAAAAACTCACGCACCATTCTGGAATACATCGACCTCATGTTCTACGGCATCGTAGACCGGAAATGAAAAATTAATAATTCCCTAAAAACAAACCCCGGCGCAAACCGGGGTTTAGTGTGAGCATTTATTTTACGTAGAATTACAATTGAAATTGAATATCCAACTTCCCGCCCAATCCACGCTCTACAATATCAAACAACGTTTTAAGGGTGATATTCTCTCCGTCATTCTCTACCTTGGATATAAAAGTCCTCTTTTTATTTATGCGCTTGGCAAGTTCATCTTGCGTCATTTCCAGCTTCTCGCGGGCACTTCGTATTTTAAAGCCAATTCGCAACGCTTCCAGTTCCCTTTCCAGCCGATCACGCTCAGGAGTGCCAATTTCTCCATAATATTGCCCTTTTATCTGCTCCAGTGTTTTAGTTTCCATTTTTATCTTTCCTCTCTTTTTTCTTTATAATATTCATCCATCAATCTTTCCGCCCTTCTTATCTCTTCTTTCGGCGTCTTCTGCTTTTTCTTTTGAAATCCCGTAAGCAACACTACTAATTTATCACCATCAAAAAAACAAAAAATACGAAAAATATCACCTCCGAGTTGGACACGGACCTCAAACAACCCGTTTGTCCCCTCTATATGCTTAAGGTACGTCGATGGTATTCGCTCTATCTGCTCGATAATATCCAACACCTTAATAATTTTATCGCGAACTTTTTGGGGCTGCTCCTTAAAAAAATCATCAAAGTAGTTCTTATATGTGATGACTACTCTTATTCCCATACCACAAATGTAATTTATAAATTACATAGACCAAAATATTTCCAATATTTTCTTTGGTATCTTACAACATTAAAAATTAACTAATCAACCATCGGTTTTCACGACATACAACTGACCGGCCTGGTACTTCACCACCTTGACGGGTGTATTTTTCGGGATATAGTCACCTTGTTCCGCCACGGCGTCATACAACTCCCCGTCGATACGTATTTTCCCGCCGGGATGCAAATCGGTCACGGCATACCCCTGTTTATCCACCTCTTGACCAACTGTCATGTCCACCCCCACAAAGCCGTCTTCCGGACGTTGCTCCGCATGCAAAGCAAATGCCCAGCGTCTTGACCCCAGCAGCCTGGCACCCAACCAGAAACTCAACCCGAGCGAGAGCAACGAAGCGGCAACAACCACAAACAACGAGCGTAATATCGTCCCGGCGAAATCCCCCAGAAAATCGAAAGAGAAATCATCCACTCCCGCCAGCACCAAAGCCCCGACCATGCAGACAATCCCCGATACACCTGCCACGCCGAACCCCGGAATCACAAACACCTCCAGCAGCAACAAAATAACACCCAGCACAAATACAAGCAGTTCCCACGAAGCGGCAAACCCTTCCAGATAAAGGGGAGCAAAATAGAGAACCGCACCCGCAACGGCTACCGCCAAGGGAAAACCGATGCCCGGCGTCTGGAGTTCAAAATAGATTCCCCCGATAATCATCATAATCAAAATCCCCTGCACCATCGGATGAATCAAGAAACCGATAATCCGGTCTACCGCAGTCGGCGTATAACTCAACAGGGTATAATCACCGATACCCTCCTGTGCCAAGACTTCCGCCACATTGTCCGCCAGACCGTCGCAAAAACCGTATTTCACCGCCTCATGGGGTGTAAAAGTAACCACTTTACCGCTATCCGTCACGCCGGGAATATAAATCCGCTCATCCACCATAGCCTCGGCAATCTGCGGGTCTCTTTTCCACCGCAAAACGGTATCTTTCCCCTGAATCAGCGTATCCCGCCCGTGAGCCTGCGCCGTAGAACGAATCATGGAGCGCATATAAGACTGATACTTGTCAGGCATGGCTTCACCCGTCTGATTGACCACTGTCGCCGCACCGATATTCGCCCCCTCCCGCATATAAATCCGATCGCACGCAATGGCAATCAAAGCCCCGGCAGACGCGGCATTATTATCAACAAACACCCACACCGGACGCCGGGAATTGAGAATCAGACTCCGCAGCGAATCGGCATACACCACCAATCCACCGTATGTGTTCATATCTATCAGGATATACCCGGCCTCCGCCTTCTCTGCTTCCTCAAACGATTTTTTGACCGTACGCCATACACCCGGCCCGATTTCGTCCTTCACATCCACTTTATACACCACTGCCGGCTGTCCGGCAAATGCCACCGTCGCCCATAGGCTAAGCAGCCCCAACAATAACAAACATCTTTTCAACATCATCACTCCTGCATTTCATTGACAATGACCGTTCCCGCTACGACGGAAAACAGCGACACAAAACAACACGCCAGAATACTCACCCACGGAATCAGCAGCGAAAAGGCAAACACCGTCCCCACTCCCATTACCATACCGCTGTTCTTCTTCATATAAGCCGTACTCTTCCGGATATTGAAGCGTTTCCGCTCAACGGCGTAATCAATAAAGGAAAAACCATAAAAATAAGCACTGACAAAAAACAGGGCAAAAGGCGTCAGTAAACCCACCAACGGGATAAAAGAGCACAAAAACAACACCAAAGAAATAAGCAACTGGAAAACCATATTGCGGCATGCCAGCATGACTCCCCGCCCCACTTCCCACAGCATCTGTTTCGCATCAAACGGATAACTTTTCCCCGTCAATTCCCGCTCCGTACGCTCCGAGAGCCAGGAATACACCGGAGACATCAGAATCAGCACCAGATACCCGCCAAACGTAAAAAACAAAAACAGATAGAGCAACTTAATCAGAAAACGGATTAAAAATCCCGCCGTATCTACCAGCCAGGACAACCACGAAATACCCTCCAGCCACGCGGCAATCTTTTGTTCCGCCATCCCGGACAACGAATTGCCTGCCGAAGCGACCAACCACTCCCCGCCAATATAAAACAAAACCAGCAGAAGTACCGGAAACAGGAAAAACCAGCTAAACCGCCCGCTCAACATGATGCGAAAAGCCGGACCGTATGCCCTTATCCCCCGGAAAAAACCGTAAAACAGACCCATAACTACCCTTTATTACATCCGTCCACCCCACTCTCCGTGCAGACAGACAAGTTTTAACTTGAACAAAGTAAATTAAAAAACTCAAAACACACAAACAAAGATACCTTCCCGCGGGAATAATCTTACTCATTTTTTCCGTTCCTTACGCTATTTTTACTATTTTTGCATGCATAAGTGCAACGGCGTGTGCCTTTCAGTTTCAAAGAATCATAACAAGTTGTAAAAAATAAAACTATGCAAGCATTAACAGCCATTTCTCCGATAGACGGACGATACAGAGACAAAGTGGAAAATCTGGCCAACTATTTTTCGGAAAGTGCCCTGATCCGTTACCGGGTCATGGTGGAAATCGAATACTTCATCGCCCTGTGCGAGGTGCCGCTGCCCCAACTGAAAGGATTCGACACCGGCCTTTTCCCCCAATTGCGGGAAATCTACCTGAACTTCACGGTAGAAGATGCCCAGAAAATCAAAGACACGGAGAAAATCACCAACCATGATGTCAAAGCGGTGGAATACTTCATCAAAGATAAATTCGACGCCCTGAACCTGCATGCTTACAAAGAGTTTATCCACTTCGGGCTAACCTCCCAGGATATTAACAATACCGCAATCCCCTGCTCCTTCCGCGATGCCGTACACGATGTGTACTATCCGGTAGTAGGCGAACTGATAGCCAAATTAGACGAACTTTCCGAAGAATGGAAAGAAGTACCCATGCTGGCCAAAACCCACGGTCAGCCCGCTTCCCCCACCCGGTTGGGCAAAGAAATCAAAGTCTTCACCTACCGGCTCAGCCGCCAGCTCGAACTGCTGAAAAAAGTGGCCATCTCCGGAAAATTCGGAGGCGCTACCGGTAACTTCAATGCCCACCATGTGGCATTCCCGGAAACCGACTGGGTGGACTTCGGCAACCGCTTCCTCAACCAAAAACTGCAACTGGAACGCGAAAGCTATACGACACAGATCTCAAACTACGACAATTTCGCCGCCCTCTTTGATAACCTGCGCCGCATCAACACCATTGTCATCGACCTCGACCGGGACATCTGGACCTACATCTCCATGTCCTATTTCAAACAGAAAATCAAAGCGGGAGAAGTGGGGTCGTCCGCCATGCCGCACAAAGTGAACCCCATTGACTTCGAGAATTCCGAAGGCAATTTAGGAATCGCCAACGCCGTATTCGAACACCTCAGTAACAAACTGCCCGTATCGCGCTTGCAGCGCGACCTGACGGACTCCACCGTACTGCGTAACATCGGTGTACCCCTGGCACACACCCTCATTGCGTTCAAATCCACGCTGAAAGGACTCAACAAACTAATCATCAACAAAGAAGCCATCGAACGCGACCTGGAAAAAAACTGGGCGGTAGTGGCGGAAGCCATACAGACCATTCTACGCCGGGAAGGCTACCCCAACCCGTATGAGGCACTGAAAGCCCTTACCCGCACCAACAGCAAGATTACACAGGAATCCATCGCCGAATTCATCGACACATTAGAGGTTTCCGAAAAACTCAAAAAACAGTTAAAACAGATTACACCGGCCAATTATACCGGTATTTAAAGGAATTACCGGGTTGCTACGGCAACCCGGCAACCCGATAACTCTACATTATGCGTGAATTTTTTTCCATTCTGAAACGGTTTATACCTCCCTACAAATTCCGGGTTTTCAAAAGTGTCCTGTACAACCTCCTGCATGCCGTCTTCGGTACCCTTTCGATAGCCATGCTTGCACCGGTACTGGGCATACTTTTCGGTACCCAGCCCGATGTGACCGAAAGCGTGCCTTTTGCCTTCGACATCAATTCACTGAAAACCATTTTCTACTACCACATCACCCATGCCCGCGACGTGTACGGACCGGCCAGTACATTACTGTTTGTCGGGATAGTGGCAATCGTAGCCACCGCACTGAAAACGGGATTCGCCTATCTGGGGGCTTACGAAACCATCTACATCCGCAACGGTGTAGTACGGGACATCCGTCGGAAGATTTTCACGAAAATCCTCTCCCTGCCCCTTCCCTTTTTCTCCGAAGAGCGGAAAGGCGACATCATCTCCCGCATGACCGGCGACGTACAGGAAGTGGAAGCATCGGTCATGAGTTCCTTAGAGATGTTTTTCCAAAGCCCGATACTCATTCTGGTCTATCTCTCCGCCATGCTGATGATGAGCTGGCAACTGACCCTCTTTGTCTTTGTGATGCTCCCGATTATGGGAACACTCATCGGTAAAGTAGGCAAAAATCTGAAACGCCACTCCCGGGAAGGACAGAACAAAATGGGAGAAATCCTTTCGCTGATGGAAGAAACGCTCTCCGGACTGCGCATCATCAAAGCCTTCAATGCCGAAAAGAAAGTCAACCAAAAATTTTCGGACGAAAACGAAAGCTACCGCCGCATCCAGAACCGCCTGATGAGAAGACGCTCGCTGGCGCATCCGATGAGCGAATTTTTAGGCACCATCGTGATTGTACTGGTTCTGTGGTTCGGAGGCACACTGATACTCAACCACACCGGGGCACTCACCGCTCCCGAATTCATTGCCTACATCGCCCTGTTCTACTCCATCATCAATCCGGCGAAGAATCTGACCAACGCTTTTTACAGCATTCAGAAAGGACTGGCGGCCATGGACCGTATCGATGACATACTGAAAGCCGAATCTTCGATTTTGGAACCCCGGAAACCCGTAAAAACCAAGGAATTTACTGACGCCATCACCTACCGGAATGTCAGCTTCGCCTACAACGAATCCAAGACCGTGTTGAAAAACATCAATCTGACCATCCCGAAAGGCCAGACCGTCGCATTGGTCGGACAATCCGGCTCCGGGAAAAGCACCTTCGTCGACCTGCTCCCCCGTTTTTACGACATAAACGAAGGGGAAATCACAATCGACGGGAACAACATCAAAGACTTTTCATTTTATGACCTGCGGGAACTCATGGGCAACGTGAACCAAGACCCCATCCTGTTTAACGACACTATATACAACAACATCGCTTTCGGAGTGGAAAACGCAACCCCTGAAAAAGTGGAAAATGCGGCGAAGATAGCCAACGCCCACGATTTTATCATGCAAACGGAGAACGGCTATCAGACCGTTATCGGAGACCGGGGAGGCAAACTAAGCGGCGGACAACGCCAACGGCTGAGTATCGCCCGCGCCGTACTCAAAAATCCGCCGATTATGATTTTAGACGAAGCCACCTCCGCGCTGGATACCGAATCCGAAAAATTAGTGCAGGAAGCCCTGGACAACCTCATGCGCAACCGCACCTCCATCGTCATTGCCCATCGACTCTCCACCATCAAAAACGCCAACCTCATTTGCGTATTCCATGAAGGAGAAATCGCCGAAAGAGGCACACACGAAGAGTTGCTGCAACTGAACGGCATTTATACAAAACTCTATCAGATGCAGAATTTTTAAAGGTTGAAACAATTGAAAAGTTAAAGAGTTGAAAGAATTAAAGGATATGGAGGAAGCAGCGCTATTAGGGAAAACGGTGGCTTATCCGAAATCGTACGCACCGGAAATATTAGTGAAAGTCCCCCGCAGACTGAACCGTGAAATCTATGGCATCGATGCGCCGGACACGCTCTTTTGTGGCTATGACAGCTGGCACGCCTACGAAGCCGGATTCATCACAGCCAAAGGGCTGCCCGTCTGTGGAGTAGTAAAGATTGTCTATCCCGCCAGCAGTGAATATTTGGTGGAAAGCAAATCGCTGAAACTCTATTTAGGGTCGATGAACATGACCTCTTTCGGTGACACACCCGGTGAAGGCATCTCCCTGTTCACAGAAAGAATACGGCAGGATTTAAGCCAATTGCTGGAAACCCCGGCAGAAGTCTGTTTTTACCACGAACCGCCGGCAACCTGTGACTTCGATTTCAGTGAATACGAAATCCTGGAAAACAGACCGGAAACAACCCAGGCACATTTCAGTGTCTACCAGGAATGTCCCGCCTACCTGACCGAAAACAGCCGGGAAAGCAACAAAGAATTGAAAGTGGGAAGCCACCTGTTGAAAAGCAACTGCAAAATCACCACCCAGCCCGACTGGGGAAGCATCTATATCCGGATGAAAGCCCAACGGCTGCCGGACAAACTCTCCTTGCTGAAATACATTGTATCCGTACGCAACGAAAATCATTTCCACGAGGAAATATGCGAAATGGTATTCAAACGCTTGTCCGACGCCTACCAACCGGAAATCCTCTCTGTAGCCTGTCTCTACACCCGCCGCGGAGGCATTGACATCTGTCCGGTCCGCGCCAATCACCCCCGCTACCTCCCGACCTCCCTGCCCCGTGCCGACATCCTCACCGCCCGCACTTTCAGGCAGTAAAAGGAGAAGCGAATGAATGAACTGATTCCACTTATTGCGACCTCTCCATGTATGTTTCTTTCATTTTAATAGCTTACGTCCGTTATCATCGCTCTCCAATACCCGCATTTGATGAATCGCTATTTGATTGAGCTTGACAAGTCGCTCGCCCTGTGGTATGCCTTGCCCGATGAACACAGCATTTAAGTTTTCCATGTTCGACAAACAAATAAGCTCGCTGATTGTAGCATAATCCCGGATATTCCCTTTCGAATCAGGATTCGCCTCCCGCCATTGTTTTGCCGTCATACCGAACATTGCCACATTCAGCACGTCGGCTTCGTTGGCATAGATAATGTTTGCCTGTGCGGGCGTAACCTCTGCCGGAATAAGATTGTGCTTGACGGCATCGGTGTGTATGCGGTAATTGATTTTCGACAGTTCCCGCTTCGCAGACCAACCGAGCAACTGTTGTTCCTCACTCTTCAGCCGTTGGAATTCTTTTATAATATACAATTCAAATTCAACGGAAATCCAACTCGCAAACTTAAACGCAATATCCTTATGGGCATATGTCCCGCCATAGCGTCCCGACTGGGATAGTATTCCTATGGCGTTTGTCGCACTGATCCATTTTGTTGGCGACAAGGTAAAAGCATTTAGTCCGGCTTCCTTTTTAAACCCCTCGAATTCGAGGGGTTTAAAATTCGGGTTATATAGACTCTCCCAAATACCAAGATATTCTATTGTATTCCGGTTACGCAGCCAATTTCCAATAACCGCAGTCGGATCATCGCTTTTGTATTTTGCTATATCTGTCAGACTAATATAGTCATTCTCATTGACTGATATAATCGTAACACTTGTGTCTTTTACCGTGATTTTTGCCATTCTATTGATGTTTCCCTGGATTTCAGTTCCAAAGATAGTTACAATCTATTGAATGGTATCCTTTTGAAAGAACTATTTACGCCCGGAGTTTCAGTCAGTAAGTGGAGAAATGAAAAAATGGAGAAGCGGAAAAACCATTTCTCCACTTCTCCACTGTTCCATTGCTCCCTTTCAACTTTTACCCCTTCAACTTTTTATCATACCGTCCGTCATGCAGGGCTTTCAACGCCTCCCGCATGATTTTATTGTCCTCATTCATCAGGATATACATCTCGTTCATTCCCCACAGATTCTGCGCTATCAGGGCTTTCAACTGCATTTTCATCGCCGGAATGACCGGAGCCAGCAATTTTTCATCTTCCGGAACCCCCGCCTTCACACCTTCCGCCACAATCTCCCGGATCATCTTGTCCGTAACAGTATAATCCTTCACGAATTTGTTAAAATCCGCATATTTCTTTTTCAAATCCGCCCGGTTCCGGTCCACATAATTGTTGATGTATTGTCCGATTACACTCTTTCCGACCAAACGGTTAAAATAAGAGTAATTTATTCCCGTGTCTATCGGTACAAAAATATCCGGGATGATGCCCCCACCGCCGTACACCGGTCTTTTCTTCAATTTCGTATAATATTTCAGTGTGTCGTTCACCTGAATGCTATCCGCAGAAAGCAACTCCCCGTTACTGTAACGTTCATACAACTCCGCCCGGTAATTTCCGTCCTTATACGGTTTCTGGATACAACGTCCCGAAGGCGTATAATAATGGGCAGTCGTCAACCTCACCATCGTACCGTCTGTCAACGGATACTGGCGTTGTACCAATCCCTTGCCGAAAGAGCGGCGGCCAATAATCAATCCCCGGTCCCAATCCTGGATAGCTCCGGCAACAATCTCGCTCGCCGAAGCGGAATTGCCGTCAATCAATACGACAACACGCCCGTTTTCAAGCAATCCCTTAGCCGTGGCGTACTCCTCCCTCTTCCCGGAAGACAAGCCATCGGTGTAAACAATCATCTTTTTATCATCCAGTAAATTATCACCGATACCAATGGCTGCGCCCATATAACCGCCCGAATTCCCCTGTAAATCCAGGATCAAATCTTTCATCCCCTCACCTTGCAATTTGACAACCGCCTCCTCAAACTCCTCGATGGTATTGGCTGAAAACCGGGATATTTTAATGTATCCGACCGTCTTGTCAAGCATATAAGCGGCATCTACGCTGTGAATCGGTATCTTGTCCCGGATGATGTCAAAATCCAGCATCTCTCCGTTACGCAACACTTTTATCCGGACCAGCGTCCCCTTCTCTCCTTTCAACTTCTTGCGCACGGCGGAATTGCTCAGTTTCACGCCGGCAATATTTTCACCGTTCACCACAATAATGCGGTCACCGTCCAGCAGTCCGACTTTCTCCGAGGGACCGCCGGGAACCACGGAAACAACCATCAACGTGTCCCGCAAGATAGAAAACTGAATGCCTATCCCGTAAAATCCCCCTTCCAGCGGTTCATTCATCTCCTCCATTTCCTCCTTGGAAATATAGACCGAATGCGGGTCGAGGTCGGACAGCATCTTCACAATGGCATCCTCCGTCAGTTTCGGCAAATTGACCGTATCCACATAAAAAGCATCAATCAAAGCAACCAGCCGCTGAAACTTCAAGGTCTGTTCCCTCACATCGTTATTGTTGCGCTGAGCCTGTCCTGCCGCCAGGCCCCCCAGCACAATCACTACTAAAACAATAAAACGTTTCATCTTCCTTACTCTTTAATATCTCTATTTTTCATATTCCACCAATTCCAGGTCCCTCACATTCCCCGCGTCCAATACAAAGCGTACAGCCGTCCTCACTTTATGGAAGCCATACCTGCCGGCAGCCCCCGGATTGACATGCAAACAATTCAGTTTCTTATCAAACATGACCTTCGCGATGTGGGAATGCCCGCACACGAAAAGACGGGGAGCCTCGGCCAACAACAACGGTTTTATACGCAAATCATAACGTCCGGGATACCCCCCGATGTGTGTCATGACCACCTTTACCCCTTCACACTCGAAAACCTCCGTCTCCCGGAACATCTGCCGCAACACCCCTCCGTCAATATTTCCATACACCGCACGCAAACGGAAACGGGCTGCCAAAGCGTCGGCAACCGCCACATCCCCCATGTCCCCGCAATGCCACACTTCATCGCAATCCTGAAAAAAATCCGTCAGCTTCGGATCCAACCACCCGTGGGTATCCGACAAGAGTCCGATGCGTTTCATAAAGCGTAAAGCATTCTGATCTCTTCCGCCCAGCCTTCCTCGTCGGGTGTCTCCAGAATCAAAGGCATATCGTCAAAACGGCTGTCGTGCATAATCATCCGGAACGCCGTCACACCTATCATCCCCTTCCCGATACATTCATGCCGGTCCACGTGCGACCCGACCCCTTTTTTCGAATCGTTCAGGTGCATGCCTCTCAAATAGTTAAATCCGATAACCTCGTCAAAACGGTCGAATGTCTCCGTAAACCCCGCCTCCGTCGAAAGGTCGTATCCGGCAGCAAAAGTATGGCAGGTATCGATACAAACACCAACCCGCGACTTGTCGTCCACCCGGTCAATGATATAGGCAATCTGTTCAAAAGAATAACCTAAATTGGAACCCTGCCCCGCCGTATTCTCTATCACGGCACAAACACCGTGCGTCTGCTCCAAAGCAAGATTAATGGACTCGGCAATCCGTTCCAGACAAGCCTCGTCGGAAATTTTCTTCAAACTGCTGCCCGGATGGAAATTCAGCAACTCCAGTCCCAGCTGCTCACACCGTTTCATCTCATCCAGAAAAGCCGCCCTGGATTTCTCCAACCCCTCGGCATCCGGATTTCCCAGATTAATCAGATAACTGTCGTGAGGCAAAATATGCTTCGGACTGTAACCGTATTCCCGGCAACGTTCCTTAAACAGTGAAATGCTCTGCCCGCTGAGCGGAGCAGACACCCACTGCCGCTGATTCTTCGTAAACAGAGCAAAAGCCCGGGCCCCGATAGCATTCGCATTTACCGGAGCATTTTCCACTCCTCCCGTGGCATGCACATGTGCGCCGATATATTTCATAAACTCAAATTCTAGAATGTTCTCCCCTTATTTAACGTATTCAAGGCCACAAAGGTAAGAAAAAAACTTGAAACAGTTGAAAAAGACACAAAGGGACGGGGCTTTTGCGTCATTGCGGGAATAGAGTGCAAAATCCCTGCTTATAGAATTGATAATACATCGCGATGCGCTCCGGCGTGTCGTTCTCGAGCAACAAAAGCAGCTCTTTTGCAAATTCCAGTGCCGCAGAGCCGTTTGCCGTCACTATGTTCTTATCGCTTACCGCCTGGGCATGGACATATCCGTCAGAATTGGTGTAAACTTCCCCTCCCCAATATTTCAATTGTTCCAAACCGTTGCCGGTGTGTTTTACGGCGTTAAGAAATCCATGCTTTGCCATGAACGAAGCCCCGTTGCATATCGCACCGACAATCTTCCCCTTCTCTATGGCTTGTCTGACAATCGGCACGACCTGTTCTGCCGCAGGTGTACTCCACCCGAAGCCACCAATCAGCACCAATGCAGCATAATCCTTGGGCATTGTATCAAACGAATAATCGGGCAAGGTGTTGAATCTGCCGATTGACTTTACCGGTTCCAAAGTCGGAGCGACAATCTTATTGACATACTTCGGGGTTTCCTTTAAGGCAAATTCATCGGAGGCGATAGCTTGTGAAAGATACACCGCCTCATGCGCCGCATAGTCCGGCAAAAGAATGTATAAAATCTCGTTGTTCATAACTTATTATCTTTAATTTGTTTCAACTTTCATGTGTGACAGGCTCGTCTATCGGGAAAGATTTTCATGGACAGATTCCGACTGACACAAAAGCCCCGTCCCTTTGCGTCTTATCACCGGAAATCCGAAAAATCCTCTTTGGAAAGTAAACGTTTTTGTACCTCCTGTCCGTGTTTTATTGTAGACAGCCAAGGAAACAGGAATCTCTTTCTCCATGCCATTTTTAAAAGTCACCTGCAAGTAGTAGTTTTTACGCTCTCCATCCGCCACGACTCTCCTTCGCCCTACCCGACGGGTTTTCTTATGCGTTTTCTGAAACTTCTGTTGCACAACTACTTCTTCTTCGTATGTGGAAGAAGGATCTGCCAACCCATAGTTACCTGCAAGAAACAAGGCATAACCAAGAGAGCCCATGCCTATCAAGTGGCACAGGAGATTCACCGTTTTACTTTTATACGCCGTCAACCATCCCCATTTCTTGTAAAAAGGGGATGTGATAGCGGCTATCATCAACGCTATTCCGACAGGTATCCACCACGGCGACAGTGTGTTTTCATAAATCATATAACCGCCGACACCTGCAAAAAAAAGAAGAAAGAGCGTCACCCCACGAAGTATATTAACGAATGTGGCTTTCATCGTGTTGCATATTTCATAATTGACTGCAAATATAGCAAGAATTCGTCGAAATAAGCGAAAGACACAAAAGCCCCGTCCCTTTGTGTCTACTCGGGAAAGAGGAGGACGGAAGGAGAGGCTTGTTTGCCGTTGGCGCTGACGGCAAAGGCGTAGATGAACATGTGACGGAGATCGAATCCATCCGGATAGGCAAAGGGCGCAGTGGTGTATCTGCCTTGCCTCTTCCCTATTTTAACGATACAGCAACCCGGGTATTGACAATCCCACAAAACGGCGTAAATGGTATCGGTGTGGGAACAATAGGCGGATAGTTGCTGTTCAGAAACTTCCGCCCGGATTCGGTAGCCGGAAATACGCAACGAGACAGCAGGTTTTTCCAGTTTGCCCTGCGAGCAGACCAACCGGCGGTAATCGGGACGGACCTGCATGTTTTCATCCACATCGAATATGGAAAGGTTAGCACCCACAAAGGCGTTGTGGGACTGAACGGCATAGGAAGCGGGAAATCCCAAAAGAGCGACTTTACGGAAATAGGCGGACAATCTGCCTGCCGCTTTGAACCGCAAACGGACGACCTGTTGTGCCGGAGTGCGGGGGTTCCGGACACATAACGGTTTTCCACGAAGCACTCCCTTGCCGCAATAGGTATAGGTCACTACATTGCCCAGACTGTTCCGCAGCCGGAAAAATAAAGAACTTTCAAATATAGCCATAACGTCTATTTTTTAGTTGATAATGAAATAATGCTGTACGGAATAATTTTCCGGTTGTACGCTACCGAAGAAGAGATACAGATGTATTTCATCTTCCGGCTGGTTAGTCAAAACTAACGTAGCTGACAGATTCTGGCGGCAGATCCCTTTCGTATCCGGGAAACGGACTTCAAAAGGATTGCTACCGTAGATGGCGGCGGCAAACAAACGGTCGTTCTGCCGGGAATAGGATACGGGAAGCGGATTATCCCACCGGATATGCACTTCATTGTCCCCCGTCCTTTCCACCCGCAGGTGTTCGGGCAAAGGCAGTGTCCCGTATGACAGGTTTATCTTGCTGTAATCGGCGATGACACCCTCCAGGTCAAAGGCGTTGATGTTGTGCTTCACAAACAGGTTATAACCGGAGCATCCCTCCTCCCGGGCTGACGTACGCCATATCCGGGAAATAAAGGTATCCTTGAGATTCCGGTAAAAGGCCACCGCAGCAGGCATACGCCCCCGCTGTAATTGCTGGACTGCCGTACAGGCATCCCGGTAGCGCTCCGGACGACGACGGTAATACGTTTTTCCGTAACGATGGTAAATAACCAAAGATTCAGGTATCGGTTCCGGTTTCATAGTTTTAGTATTTTGTTTATATCAGTATTTCCCTTCCCCTTGCTTCCCCATACACTTCGCTTATATTACCCCGCATAATCCACTCTATAAATATACAACAAAAAGTATTTAAAATCCAAATAAAAACCTTATAAAGTGCTTTTCAATGCACTTTATAAGCACTTTGTAAGCGCTTTATAAGCACTTTATAGAATATATACAGAGGAGTTATACGGGAGAAAAAGAGCTTTTTTGTATGGGACGGAGTGGTTTAGGAACGACGGAAAAGCGAGAAGACCACCTCTTTTCAACTTTTTTCGTATCTTTGCAGGCATTTCAAAAACAGAGCAATATACATGGGATTTAAAGACGAAATTCAGAGAAGAAGGACATTCGGTATTATCAGCCATCCGGATGCGGGTAAAACAACGTTGACGGAAAAGCTCCTGTTGTTCGGAGGAGCGATACACGTGGCGGGGGCTGTAAAATCCAACAAGATAAAGAAGACGGCGACATCCGATTTTATGGAAATCGAACGCCAGCGCGGTATTTCGGTAGCGACATCGGTCATGGGATTTGAATACAACGATGTCAAGATTAATATTCTGGATACTCCCGGACACCAGGATTTTGCGGAGGATACGTTCCGTACGCTCACGGCCTGCGACAGTGTCATTATTGTCATTGATGCCGCCAAGGGTGTGGAAACGCAGACACGTAAGCTCATGCAGGTGTGCCGCATGCGGAAAACACCGGTTATTGTATTTATCAACAAGCTGGACCGTCCCTCCCAGGATCCTTTCGACCTGTTGGATGAAATTGAAAAAGAGCTCCAGATTAAGGTAAATCCGCTGAGTTGGCCTATCGGCAACGGCGATACATTTAAGGGGGTATATAATATTTATCACCAGGGATTGTATCTTTTCAATTCCAACGGCCAGACGTTGCCCGAGGGGATAGAAATCAAAGATCTGGATTCACCCGACTTTGTCAAATACATCGGAGAAAGAGACGCCGCCGCTCTCCAGGCGAACCTGGAATTGATTACCGGGGTTTATCCGACCCTGAACCGCCAGGAGTACCTGAATGCAGAGGTGGCTCCCGTATTTTTCGGTTCGGCGTTAAATAATTTCGGTATCAAGGAGTTGCTGGACTGTTTCATCGAACTGGCCCCCTCCCCGCTTCCCCGCGAAACGGAAGAAAGGACGGTGCATGCCGACGAGGAGAAGTTCACAGGTTTTGTGTTTAAAATCCATGCCAATATGGATCCCAACCACCGGGACCGCATTGCTTTCGTGAAGATATGTTCGGGGGTTTTCCGCCGGAATACCAATTACCTGCATGTACGCAACGGGAAGATGCTCAAATTCTCCACTCCGACGGCATTTATGGCTTCCAAGAAGTCGGTGATTGACGAGGCGTATCCGGGGGATATTATCGGTCTTCACGACACCGGAACCTTTAAAATCGGCGACACGCTTACGGAAGGTGAAAAGCTCCATTTCAAAGGGATTCCGAGTTTTTCGCCGGAATTATTCAAGTATATCGAGAATGCGGACCCGATGAAGTCCAAGCAGTTGGCAAAAGGTGTGGACCAGTTGATGGACGAAGGTGTAGCCCAGCTTTTTACGAACCAGTTCAACGGGCGTAAAATCATCGGTACGGTGGGTGCGCTGCAATTTGAGGTTATCGAATACCGGTTGCTCCATGAGTATGGCGCTTCCTGCCGGTGGGAGTCGGTCAACCTTTACAAGGCGTGCTGGATTGAGGCTTTGGACGAGAATGAGCTGGCGGATTTCAGGAAACACAAGTCCCAGTATATGGCGAAAGACAAGCAGGGACGGGATGTTTTTCTGGCCGATTCGCAATATATGCTGCAAATGGCACAGGAGAATTACAAGAAGCTGATTTTCCATTTCACTTCCGAATTCTGATTAACCACTCAATAATAATATCTTATGTTAGAACCGGGATTAAGTTATACGCAGGAAATGACGGTGGAACTTAAAGACACCGCAGCCGTATACGGTTCGGGGAAGTTGAACGTACTGGCAACTCCCGCCATGATAACCCTGATGGAGAATACGGCACTGAAATGTATTGAAAACGAGCTGGAAAGCGGGAAAGACAGTGTCGGTATTGAAATCAACGCCAAACATATCAAGGCGACGGCTGTCGGGAAGAAAGTGAGCTGCCGGGCTCTTGTCACGGAGGTGGACGGCAGAAGAATCCGCTTCGAGCTGGAAGCCAGAGACGAATCGGGCACTATCGGTACGGCGGTTCACGACCGTTTTGTCATTGACCCGGTAAAGTTTATGAGCAAACTCTGACGCATGAATTTTAAACTGACTTCGGAATTCAGTCCGACGGGCGACCAGCCGGAGGCCATCCGGCAATTGAAGGAAGGGATAGAAAACAATCTCCCCTCCCAGGTGCTCCTTGGGGTGACCGGTTCGGGCAAAACATTTACCGTTGCCAATCTGATTCATGAAGTCAGCCGCCCGACGCTGGTGTTAAGCCACAATAAGACGTTAGCGGCTCAATTGTACGGGGAGTTCAAGTCTTTTTTCCCGGAAAATGCAGTGGAGTATTTCGTATCGTATTACGATTATTACCAGCCGGAGGCTTATTTGCCCACCACCGATACTTATATCGAAAAGGACTTGGCCATCAATGACGAGATTGACAAATTGAGGCTCCGCACGACGGCTTCTTTGCTTTCGGGACGCCGGGATATTGTTGTGGTGTCTTCGGTCTCGTGTCTGTACGGTATGGCAGACCCGCGGGCTTTCGGTTCGAATGTGATTCATCTGAAGAAGGGGATGAAAATCAACCGCAACCAGCTTCTCCGGAAGTTGGTGGACGCGCTGTATGCGAATAATGAGTTTGAATTCAAGCGGGGGTGTTTCCGTGCGAAAGGGGAAACCGTAGATATATTTCCGGCCATTGAAACGTTTGACGGTGTGGCTTACCGGATTGAGTTCTGGGACGATGAAATCGACCGTATCAATTCGTTTGAGCCGCAAAGCGGCAAGGGTATCGATACGTTTGAGGAACTCGACATTTATCCTGCCAACCTGTTTGTCACGGACAAGGCGACCATTGCCCAGGCAATCATCGATATAGAGAAGGACCGCCAGTTGCAGGTAGCTTATCTGAAAGAGATCGGCAAGCATCTGGAGGCCAAACGCCTGGATGAGCGTGTGCGTTACGATGTGGAGATGATACGGGAGCTGGGATATTGTCCGGGCATTGAAAATTATTCCCGCTATTTTGACGGACGGCAAGCGGGCGTCCGTCCTTTCTGTCTGCTGGATTATTTCCCGCCGGATTTTCTGATGGTCATTGACGAGTCGCACGTGACGATTCCTCAAATCCGCGCGATGTACGGGGGCGACCACGCCCGGAAGCAGACTTTGGTGGAGTACGGTTTCCGTCTTCCGGCGGCTTTTGACAACCGTCCTCTGACGTTTGACGAGTTTGAAAGTCTGACGAACCAAACGGTTTACATCAGTGCCACACCTGCCGATTATGAGTTGGAGAAGAGTAACGGTGTGGTGGTGGAACAAATTATCCGCCCTACGGGTATTCCCGACCCGGTGATTGAGGTTGTGCCTTCGCTGAACCAGATAGACCATTTGGTTCATGAGATTCAGAAGCGCATCGAGTTGCAGGAAAGGACGCTGGTGACTACGCTGACGAAGAAAATGGCGGAGGAGCTCAGCAAGTATCTGGACCGTATGGGCATACGGTGCCAGTATATCCATTCCGATGTGGATACGCTCGAACGGGTGAAAATTCTGGAGAATCTGCGGAAAGGGATTATTGATGTCCTGGTCGGCGTGAATCTGCTCCGGGAAGGGCTGGACCTGCCGGAGGTTTCTCTGGTTGCCATTCTGGATGCCGATAAGGAGGGTTTTCTCCGCTCTACCCGTTCACTGGTACAGACCGCAGGACGTGCCGCCCGGAATGTGGAAGGGAAGGTGATTATGTATGCCGACCACATTACCCGCTCTATGCAGGAGACTATCGACGAGACCAATTACCGCCGGGAGAAGCAGTTGCAATATAATGCAGACCACCACATTGTTCCCCGGCAGATCCGCAAATCGACCGATTCCGCGCTGACACACCAGACGCATGCTTATGTTGAAGAGGAGCATGTAAGCCAGGTGGCCGACCCGGTTGTTGCTTATATGAGCCGGGAGGAGATTGAAAAAATGCTCCAGAAGACGAAGGCAGCCATGCAAAAAGCTGCGAAAGAGCAGGATTTTATGGAAGCTGCCCGCCTTCGCGATGAGATGTTCAAGCTGGAAAAGCAACTGAAGGCGTAATCAGATCGGAAATACCACAAAAACTGCCACATCCCACAGTGCATGGGAAAGGATTATTGCTCCGAAACGATTGGGAAATAAGCGGTAACACAATCCCCATACAGCTCCGGCAACAAGTGCTGCCATGATCAGCATGAAGTTGCAGGAGGCCACATGTACCAAGGTATATAAGAGCGTGGTTATAATCAGTCCCTTATCCGGGTTGTAGCAGGCAGACAGGGTATGTTGCACGTATCCCCTCCAAAAGATTTCTTCTGCCGGTCCGATTAATAGTAGCATGAGTCCTCCGAGCAGCCAGGGAGATTCCCCCGTTTTCATTCCATATATCATATCTACTTGGGGACGGGCAAAGTCAAACATCCAGGCAGCCAGCCTGTCTCCCACCCAAAATATCCCCCACAATGCCGAGGCGACAGCGATTCCCAGGAGTAATTCGGAGGTTGTCCCCTTTACCTGTTTCCACCACCCGGGACGGACACATGTGGCATATACCGCCAGGGTCGCTGCCGAAGCGGTCATCATGTACCAGAAATTTACCCAAGGCGCTGTTAGCGGAGAGAACATGATTGTCCACAAGATTGCCGCCAGAAGCAGAGCGATTAGCAGTTTTTTCATACCCAAACAGCTATGAGAAAGGTTATGGAAAGGACAAAACTGAAAGCCAATTGCAATTGTGCGGTTTTTTCATCCAACCGGGCTATCACGTCCGTTTTTCCGTCAGCGGATGCCCACATGAGTTTCACATTCCCGACAGCCAAAGGCAGGACGATGAAGGTCAGCAGGGACCACAGAGGGAAATGCCCCAGTACGACACCCGCAGCCATCCATAAGAACGGCAGCAGGACTTCTGCCGCATAAATGTATTTGGCAACCGTATTCCCCGTCTGCATGGCAAGTGTTTTGATGCAGGCACATTTGTCTGTTTTCACGTCGCGGGTGTTGTTGGCATGAAGAATCGCCACGGTAATCAGTCCGACAGGAACTGCCAGCCAAAGTACCTGCATGTGCACTGTTCCCGTCAGTACATAGGAGGTTCCCCATGTGGGCAACAGTGCATAGGCCATAAAGATAACAACGTCTCCGAATGCCCGGTATTTCAACCAGGGATAGAGTAATGTACACAATATTCCCCCTATTCCTATTCCCAATAATGTCCATCCTGTCCGCAAGAGCAATCCTGTACCCAATAATATTGATATACCCAACAACCACAAGGAGAGCCGACGTATTTCATTGGCTGTAAACTGACCGCTGGTCAGGGTTTTTACTCCAAAGCTGTCCGATGTATCGACCCCTTTGCGATAATCCAGGTAATCGCTCCAGGTGTTGCCTGCCGCATGAAATACGATGATGTTCACCAATGCCCACAATCCGTTGAGCCAGTTTATTTGCGTATATGTCCCGTAGAGGTAAACGCAAGTCACTATCACAGGCATTGCCGAAGCCGGAAATGACCAGGGGCGTGTGGCAATCAGCCATTCTTTGAAGGTATGTTTTCCCATTCCGATATGAATTAGTATTTTAATTTATTCTGTCCGCAAAAATACATATATCCTTAAATTTACAAAAATAATATTCTGCCTTGTCCCCCATTCTTCACTTCCGTACCCATCTCCCACTAATCCGGCTGCGCAGCAGTTGATTGCAGAGAAAAAAGCTACGCTTACCAATTTTCGTTGTAAAAGTACTGTCTTTCTCAGTTTCTCCCAATTTTACTCCATCTTTGTAAATACCTACTTCGGGCATCTTTGCATCAAAAGTTATTGATTGCCGGGAGCCGGTAAATAATGTTGCGCAACTGAAAAATAATACCCAAACACAGCCAATAAACAACACCTTTTTCATACCAAATAAATTTTAGGTGATTATTTACGACAATACCCCCAATAGGCTTGTCTGATTTATAATAACTGATTAAACAGTAACGGGAATAACATTGATAGCTATTCCCGTTATTTTCTTACTCATCTTCCAGTTTTTCAAGCATGTGTTGACAATAGTTACAATAACCTCCATTATCAAGAGCTTCAAACATTTCGCACCAAGGAATATCACTTTCACACCGTTCACAAGTTTCCTTACATGTTGTATTTATCATGTAATCGAAAACTTTTCTTTGCTTTTCGGATAAAATGTCATACCCTTTGTCAATAACTAACTTTGTAATACCTTCTTGCATAGGTTCCAATTGTTTGGAATCGACCAGTTGCTGCAAGAAACCACTGAAATCTTCTTCGTAAAACGTGCACTATTCATAATACTTCTATTTTTAACACTACAAAGTGTAAAGCAAGTTTTTGGGATGTACAATAAAATAAACGTTTTACTAATACTACTATAAATCATTTACTTATACTACTCTCCTCTTTAATGCTTTTAAAAGCATTAAACAAGGGCTTAACACATCCGATTTTCAAAGTTAAATGTTCATTCGCTAAATTCTTCAATATATTTAAAATCTCCCCAATCATAAGCAATATTATAGGCATCGTAACTCCCTTTCGGTACTAAAAGTCTACAATTATCTTGTAGTTTTTTATTATATATTCCCCCTTTGGGAGGGATTTTGCAATAGATTTTTATAGTACTTGACGATACTTCTTCCAATATACTGCCATTAAATGAATCAAATCCATCTTCAATTATTATGTTATCGATTGTACACGCTCCTAATTTGCTATATTCTATATTGGGTTTAATAGTTAAAGAATCTATAACACACCCACTGAAAGCATTTAATCCAATTTTTTCTATTGATTGTGGTAGAATTATACTATTTAAGTATTCTTGCCACCAAAAAGCATAAGGAGCTATTATCCTAACTCCATTAGGCACAAAAAAGCGGTCTTTGATTTTTTCATTTTGCGCCGGATTGCAAATTAGCGTTGTCATATTTTTAGAATACAATACTCCATTTTTTATAGTAAAATAACTATTCTTTTCATCAATAGAAATTTCCTTCAAAAGGTAGCATTTAATCTCTGCATTAAAGACCTGTAGCTGCTTGGGGAGAGTTATACTTTCAATCCCAATGTTAAAAACATTTTTATCAATCTTAGTTACATCATTAGGCAACACCAATTTTTTCAAGTTGGCACAATTAGTAAACATATATGGAGTAATAGTATTATCTTCTGTATAATACTTCTGACTTGAATCATACTGCCCATCATCTCTTTGTCCATATGCATAAGCAAGTCCTCCACTTACAATATGTGCATTTGAAATATCTAAAACACGCAAATTCCCGCCCGGATTATAACCATTAGTAGGCGTATATTCACACCCTGCCATTGCTCTAATGTAACCTATATCTGAGCCATTTAAGTAGCCTGTCACCGTTAGTTGTGATACTTTTTCCCGTTTAGAAGATGCGATAAGTGAAGAGAAAGTGCCTGCTCTTTCTACATTTATTGTAAGAGATAATTCTCCTGCCGCTTGAGTTATTGTTATAGTCTTAGTGCCGTAACCATTTGTTTTTATATAGACTTCTCCGACACGCTTCTCTAATGTCTTATTTTCTGTAATCTCAAAATCTAGTGAGTGACGAGATAAGCCACGAGTAGATATTTGACTAATCCAATTTTTGGCATTATCTGCTATTTCTACATCATAACTTATATTTGTTTCTATCTCTACGGAGATAATTCCTCCTTCTTTGTCTACATCAAATTGTTTTTCAGATAATACCAAAACATTTTCTTGACTTTGATTAATTTCAATACAATGAGTACTTTCACCACAAACTATGATAAGAGAGTCATTGCGATTCTCGTAATCTTCATTTAGCGAAACCACAATAGATAAAGTAACTTCATTGTCTTTTGCATCAGAAAGTTGTGCTCTACACCATGTGCTATTTTGTAGAAAATATGTTTTCAAACCATATTTCTCTCTTGCTTTTTCCTCAATAATTAAATTAACAGTTGCTATTCCGCCACTATAATCAAAATATAGCTCAGTTGTGTTACAGCTAATAGTACTATTGATTTCATCATCATTCGTTAGCTCATCCCCTTTCTCATTATTACAATTGCAAAGGGAAATACAAAAGAAAAGAAGGATAAGGCTGTGTATTAAATGTCTTGTTTTCATAATTTTATATTCTTTCTATTTCATCAATATCTTTAGTGTCAAATACTACTGGAATAACCTCCACACTTACTGGTGGGGTATTATTATATCCTTTGCCAAGTATTTCACCATAGGTAAAGATTTTGTATTGTATTCTATGTAAAACTTCTTCTATTGTGAAATTCGTGATGTGAGTTAAAGTTATTCCATCCTTATATTTGGAATATGATTCACTGTCAGGAATAAAACTAATACCAATTGCATGGTGCTGTATTTCCACAAGATTGAAAATGTCTTCGATAGAAAATCGTTTGTTCTCTGTTTCCATAATACAATTCTTTTTTGTAGCCATACCATAAAAAGAAAGGTGTAAGCTCAACCTTGATTGTTATTCTGAAGGTATCGCCAAACACCTATATCCATACAAACAAGGAAAGCCCACACCAATCGGTGAGAGCATTCACTTACTTACATTTGATGGATATATTCTTCTAAATTGGCGATTTTTCAGAATTCATCAAGTAAGAAGCAAACACTTCTTTTCTAATATGTCTTGATTAAACTTTTATATTAGCATTTATTTAATATTTTCTCGCAAAGTTAAAACTTTGGGTGAATAAATAATCATCTAATGGCTATATTAATCAGTTTTCAATTCATATCAGCACCGAAGATGTGGGCTTATGGGCAATTGCAACTCCAATGGAGGAAAGGAATGTCTCAATCCCCTCTCCATATTGCCAAATGTACTACTATTTCTGCTATCTATCTCTTATTCTCATATCTTTAAAAATTAAAGCCCCAATTCCTGAATAGGAACTGAGGCTTACAACAACAATAAACACAAAACAAGGGTTGTCCGTCCTTATTTCTTCTCTTCTCCTTGGGAAATGATGCACATAAATATAATCCCGACAAGAAGGTTCAAAATAGTTGTTACTATAATTTCCATTTGCACTTGTTTTAGTTGGATGTTGAATACCCTTTTTTATACCAATAAGATTTATCCTTGTAAGATTTCATATAGGACAGATGCCTGTCTATGTTATATTCTTGAAACAACCTTACTACAGAACTGAACAATTCGGAGCAGCTCATTGCCTTTAATTCGGCTTTATATCCGTCACTACTCTGCTTCTGCAAGTTTGTTCCTAACCTGGCTTAGACAGATGTTAATAGACTCTGCCTCAGGACTTTTACCTTTGACTCGTTGTTTTACTTTATCCCATTCTTTGATTGAGATTGATATTCCCGTGGAGAATTGTTTTCTTTGATTATTCAGTACCAGTCTGCAATAGATTGTAGAGGCACCTAAAGAAGTCTGTTTTGATGCCAACAAATAGAATAAAATCTTTGATTTTTGTATCATTTTGATGTGCTTTAAAGCACAGGTATATAATGTGTTATATGGATTTCAGGTGTAAGTAGATTTTGGTTAAGTTAGTTACACTTGTAGTAATACCAGAAATACTCCCATTTATCCCTATTTTACCTCCTTATTACAAACATAGCAATATACTTACTGAAGGGACAATAAAATTATATGTGTCTAATATTGAAATTGTTACAAAAATAAAAGAACAAGAAAAAATCAGCCACTTGTGTAAGTGACTGATTCTGATGAGCGACAAACGGGACTCGAACCCGCGACCTTCGGCTTGGGAAGCCAACGCTCTACCAACTGAGCTATTGTCGCATCTGTCTTAAAAAAGAAAACCGAAACGAAGTCCGGTTTTTGGAGCGAAAAACGGGACTCGAACCCGCGACCCCGACCTTGGCAAGGTCGTGCTCTACCAACTGAGCTATTTTCGCATAATTTAAAATCACTCTTGATTTTGCATTTTCTCTTGCCAAGGTCGGATTTTTGTTAAAAACCGGAGGGGCAAGGTTGTGCTCTACCAACTGAGCTATTTTCGCATAATTTAAAATCACTCTTGATTTTGCATTTTCTCTTCCGCCTCGTTCTCTCTCTCAATTGCGTTGCAAAGATAATATTTTTTAAAAGAAACTTCCAAATAAATGAAGAAAAAAAAATCGGTCGACTCCGAAAAGCCGACCGACCACTAAAATCAAACCACCTACTTAACCTCAATCGTCTTCTGTAACTTCTTCACCTCTTTATTCTTAGGCATGGAGACCTTCAGAATTCCATCCTCATACGAAGCTTGCGCTTCGGCTACATTGTACTTCTCCTCAGGCAGTTCGATTGTTCTTTTAAAGGAGTAGGAAGAGAATTCCCTCCGCAGGTATTTGCTTTTTCCTTTTCCCTCCTCCTCTTCTTTTTCTTCATGGCTTTCACCGGAAATGGTCAGAAAACCATCGTTGTAATCCAGTTTTATATCTTCTTTTTTCATGCCGGGAACGCGAACATCGAGTGTTAAGGATTCGTCATCCTCCTTTACATTCAGCGCCGGCATATTTTGTCCCTGATTCATCTGAACAGGCCACATTCCGGTATTCAGGAATTCGTCCAATAATGTGGAATAAAACGGCCTCAGTTCATTATTTCTTTTTACGATACTCATTTTGTCCTCCTTGGTTTTATTAAAATCTATGGATTGTACGCGACCGGCGAGCGGGCTGTTTCAGAAGAAAACTTAAATAAATGAAACGGGATAAAAACAGAAATCCCGGATAAATTATGGTTATTCCCCGTAAAATACGTATTTTCGATGTATGATTTAAAATGAATGTTATGGCTATAATCAAAGAACTGAACGGACATACTCCTCAATTCGGGAATAATTGTTTCCTGGCAGACAATGCCGCAATTATCGGCCAGGTGGAAATGGGCGACGATTGCAGCATCTGGTTCGGCGCCGTGCTCCGGGGGGATGTAAATTACATTAAAATCGGCAATAAGGTCAATATACAGGATAATGCGACCATTCATGCCACTTATCAAAAGTATCCGACCAATATCGGGAATAATGTATCTATTGCCCACAATGCCGTTGTACACGGTTGTACAATTCATGACAATGTGCTCATCGGAATGGGTGCCGTGGTACTGGACAATGCCGTAGTGGAAAGCAACAGCATCGTTGCTGCCGGCAGTGTGGTGACAAAAGGCACTGTTGTGGAGTCCGGATGGATATATGCGGGAATTCCTGCAAAAAAAATCAAGGAGGTCGGTCCCGATTTACTGAAAGGGGAAGTGGAGCGGATTGTCGAAGCCTACTCGATGTATGCAAGCTGGTACAAATAAGTAAGATTTGAAAATAAGCAAAGAAAAACCTACTTTTGTATCAAAAGTAACATTTCTGAAAAGAAGAGGTGTTCTGAGTTTCATTTTCAATTTTTAAACTATGGGCATACTTGTTTCCCCTTCGCTCTTATCGGCTGATTTCCTGCATCTGTCGAAAGACATAGAAATGGTCAATAACAGTGAAGCTGCGTGGTTTCACATTGACGTCATGGACGGGGTGTTTGTACCGAATATTTCTTACGGAATGTCTATCATTTCCCAGATCCGCACGCAGGCCAAAAAACCGCTTGACGTTCATTTGATGATTGTGGAGCCGGAAAGGTATATCGAAGAGTTCCATCGATGCGGGGCTGAAATTCTCACGGTCCATCTGGAAGCGAGTACCCATCTGCACCGTACGGTACAACAAATCAAGTCTTACGGTATGAAAGCCGGGGTGGCGGTCAATCCCCATACGTCGGTTCAGTTGCTGGAAGATATTCTCCCGGAATTGGATGTCGTGTTGCTGATGAGTGTGAATCCGGGATTCGGAGGCCAGTCGTTCATCGAACACTCTGTGGAAAAAGTCAGGAAGCTGCGGACACTGATACGGGATACCCACAGCCATGCCCTGATAGAAGTTGATGGAGGTGTGAACGATGAAACCGGGAAACGCCTGGTTGAAGCAGGTGCTGACGCGTTGGTTGCAGGAAGTTTTGTTTTCCATTCCCCTTCTCCCCTTGAGACCATCAAAGGGTTAAAGGAGCTCAAATAAACGGATAAGTTTACGTATATGCCAGAAATCATCATAAAAACGGAAAATGCCGTTATCCGCCAGAAAAAGAATACAATTCTGAAAAATGTAAATTTAGAAATCCAGCGCGGAGAATTTATTTATATCATCGGTAAGGTGGGAAGCGGGAAGAGTTCTTTTCTGAAAACGCTGTATGCGGAACTTCCCTTGGAGTACGGAAAAGCGGAGGTCGCCGGTTTTCAGTTGAAGAAAATAAAAAAATCCCAGGTTCCGGCTCTCCGAAGGAAGTGCGGTATTGTCTTTCAGGATTTCAAATTACTGACCGACCGCACGGTATATGACAATTTGGAATTTGTATTGCGTGCCACCGGCTGGAAGAACAAAAAGGCCATCCAGGAGCGAATTGATTCGGTTTTGGAAAAAGTGGAGATGCCGGATAAAAAAGACAAGATGCCTCATGAGTTGTCTGGAGGTGAACAGCAACGTATTGTTTTGGCGCGAGCCTTGTTGAATGCCCCTCCCCTTATTCTGGCAGATGAGCCGACGGGAAATATTGATCCGGAAACGTCTTACCGTCTGATTGAATTATTGAAAGATATATGCGCAAGCGGCACAACGGTTATTATTGCCACGCATCAATATGACTTGCTTGAGAAATATCCGGGTAAAGTGCTTCGTTGTGACAACGGAACGTTGACAGAAGATACGGAGTTGTCCGTACCTCCCCATTCCCTGGCTCCGGAGGCTATTGAAAGTATTGAAAATATTCCGTTGGAGGCAGGTGAACCCGAGGAAAGCGAATTACCCTCCGTTTTGGAGGCTGATATTCTTACTCCTGTATCTGTAAACCCGGAAACCGAACAACCGGACACCTTCCTCGCTGAGGAGCAGAATGTACAACCAATAAATGAAACTGTCGTTTCTGCCGAAATAAAAACGGAGGAAAAGACTGTGCCTGTACAGGAAGTCATTCAGGAACCCACGGAGCAACAGAACACATCCCATACTGAGGAGAATGTGCAATCGGTAAATGAAACAGTCGTTTCTGCCGAAATAAAAACGGAGGAAAAGACTGTGCCTGTACAGGAAATCATTCAGGAACCCACGGAACAACAGAACACATCCCATACTGAGGAGAATGTACAACCTGTAAATGAAACAGTCGTTTCTACCGAAATAAAAACGGAGGAAAAGACTGTGCCTGTACAGGAAATCATTCAGGAACCCACGGAACAACAGAACACATCCCATACTGAGGAGAATGTACAACCTGTAAATGAAACAGTCGTTTCTACCGAAATAAAAACGGAGGAAAAGACTGTGCCTGTACAGGAAGTCATTCAGGAACCCACGGAACAACAGAACACATCTCATACTGAGGAGAATGTACAACCTGTAAATGAAACTGTCGTTTCTGCCGAAATAAAAACGGAGGAAAAGACTGTGCCTGTACAGGAAGTCATTCAGGAACCCACGGAACAACAGAACACATCTCATACTGAGGAGAATGTACAACCTGTAAATGAAACTGTCGTTTCTGCCGAAATAAAAACGGAGGAAAAGACTGTGCCTGTACAGGAAGTCATTCAGGAACCCACGGAGCAACCTGTTAACGTTTCTGAAATACACCCGGAAGAGACGGTCATTCCGAAAGCGGTTCCCACAAATGAGGGAGAAATAGAAAAAGTTGAAGAAACAAAAGATGATGATACGGATTCTGCTGATGAAAAAAACAAACCGGAGGTTCCGTTCGGATTTGAACTAATAGAATAAAGGGGAGACGATTCACTCCCCTTTTATTCCGTACAATTCTTCTTTCAGGAATTTCCCGGTTTCCGATTTTTTTACCTGAGCGACTTCTTCGGGTGTGCCTTGGCAAACAATGGTGCCACCGTCTTTTCCTCCCCCCGGCCCCATATCAATCAGATAGTCGGCTACTTTGATTACATCCAAGTTGTGTTCTATCACAATTACCGTATTTCCTTTGTTAACCAGTTTCTGTATTACTTCCAACAATATACTGATGTCTTCAAAATGCAGTCCGGTGGTAGGCTCATCCAGAATGTACAATGTTTTACCGGTATCTTTTTTCGATAGTTCAGTCGCTAATTTTATACGCTGGGATTCGCCTCCACTGAGGGTTGTACATGGTTGTCCGAGTTTAATGTATCCCAAGCCGACGTCCTGCAACATTTTCAGTTTTTGCTGGAGGAAGGAAACATTTTCAAAGAATTCCACAGCCTGGTTGATGGTCATGTTCAGTACGTCTCCTATCGATTTGCCTTTATATCTGACTTCAAGTGTTTCTTTGTTATAGCGTTTCCCGTCACAGGCTTCACAATGTACGTAGACATCCGGCAGAAAATTCATTTCGATGGTCTTCACGCCTGCCCCTTTACACTCTTCGCAACGTCCTCCCGGAATATTAAAGGAGAAGCGTCCGGCAGCATAGCCCCTGATCTGGGATTCCGGTAATTTTTCAAAAATTTTCCGGATGTCTGTAAAGATTCCGGTATAGGTTGCCGGATTGGAACGGGGAGTACGCCCTAAGGGACTCTGGTCCACAACAACCATTTTATCTATGTTTTCGATGCCTTCGAGGGATTCATAAGGCAAGGGGGTTTCAGTGGAGCGATAGAATTTTTCACTCAACACGGGACGTAAGGTGCCGTTAATCAAGGAGGATTTTCCGCTCCCGCTAACTCCGGTAATACCCACCAACATACCTAAAGGAATGGAGATGTCCACCCGCTTCAGATTATTTCCGGTACACCCTTTCAAGGTGAGGAATTTCCCATTGCCTTTACGACGTATTCCGGGGATGCGGATTGCTTTTTGTCCATTGAGGTATTGAGCCGTGAGGCTGCTGCTTTTGCGTATATCGTCAATATTGCCGGCAGCCATCACCTCTCCTCCTTTTCTTCCGGCTTTGGGGCCCATATCGACGATATAATCCGCATGTTCCATCATCTCTTTGTCATGTTCCACCACGATGACCGAATTACCGTTGTCCCGGAGTTGCTGTAAGGAGCGAATCAGTCGCCGGTTGTCTTTCTGATGTAAACCGATGCTGGGTTCATCCAGGATATATAAGACATTCACCAACTGCGAACCGATTTGAGTCGCCAGGCGTATCCGCTGTGATTCTCCTCCACTCAGTGTCATTGACTGGCGGTTCAGGGACAAGTATTCCAGTCCAACGTCCAGTAAAAATTTCAAACGGACCCGGATTTCTTTGAATATCTCTCCGGCAATCTGTTTCTGTTTTTCCTCCAAATGCTGTTCTGTGTCGCAGATCCATGTATACAGATCTGTCAATTCCATCTCCGCCAGTTCCGAAATATTTTTTCCGGCTATCTTAAAATGTAAAGATTCTTTATTGAGCCTCTGTCCCTGGCATGCATCACATTTTACAATTTTCACAAACTGTTCCGCCCATTTATTCGCTTTTTTCGAGGTGGCGTTTTCCTCCTGCATAGTGATGTATTTGATAATTCCCTCGAAAGTATACAGTGAGTTGGACATGACTCCCAGTTCTTTATTTTCAAGCCGGATTTGTCCGGGATAGCCATAAAGTACGTCAGTCAGAGCATCTTCGGGCAGGTTTTGAATCGGAGTATGGAGGTCCGCCCCGTGTTTTTTCAATACGGTGTCAATCTGCCAGAAAAGGATGCTGTTTTTATATTTTCCCAAGGGCAGGATTCCTCCGTCATAGACGGAGAGGGATTTGTCCGGAACAATTTTATCGAGGTCGACAGCCGTGATGTATCCCAATCCTTTGCATTTCGGGCAGGCACCATGCGGGGAGTTAAAAGAAAAAGAATGGGGCGCCGGATCATTATAGGAGACTCCGGAATCGGGACACATCAGGTTACGGCTGTAGTATTTCAGGGTGTCACCGTCATACTCTTTGACCATCATCACGCCTTTTCCGTTTTTCATAGCTGTTGCCACTGAGGCTTTGAGGCGTTTAAGGTCCGGATTATCCACCACGATCTTATCGATCACGATCTCTATGACATGAATTTTGTAACGGTCGACACTCATCCCCTGGGTAATTTCCCGTATTTCCCCATCTATGCGGGCAGACAGGAATCCTTTTTTCCTGAGGTTTTCAAACAATTCTTTATAATTTCCTTTACGTCCTTTCACTACAGGAGCCAGTAAAAGAATTTTCTTCCCGGAAAAATCACTCTGAATCAATTCGATGATTTTCTCATCGCTGTATTTCACCATCTTGCTTCCCGTCACATAGGAATAGGCCTCTCCGGCGCGGGCAAACAAAAGACGCAGGAAGTCATAAATTTCGGTTGTTGTTCCTACTGTTGAACGGGGGTTTTTATTGGTGGTCTTCTGTTCGATGGAGATTACCGGACTCAATCCGGTAATTTTATCTACATCGGGACGTTCCAGTCCCCCTAAAAACTGCCGGGCATAGGCGGAGAAGGTCTCCATATAGCGTCTCTGTCCTTCTGCATAAATGGTATCAAAAGCCAGCGAAGATTTACCGCTCCCGCTCAAACCGGTGATTACTGTCAGACGATTGCGGGGAATGGTCAAATCTATATTTTTGAGATTATGTTCCCGCGCTCCGTAAATCACAATGTTTCCGTCTTCTACCTGATTTCCCTTCATGTTTCAAGCCTTAAAGAATAGTTGCCAAAGTTACAATAAAAAGCGGAATTGTGAAATACGGAAAAACCGGGCAGGAGTTAAATTATCAAAATAAAAAAGCCGCAGTTTCCTGCGACTTTATCTTGTAAAATGGCTTTAAAAAAAAATGGGAGGCATTCCCGTGAGCTTTTTAAATCAGAATAACGTGGGACGATGAAAAGATATTGTATGTATGTGTGCGTGCGTCTGTGTGGTGTGTATGTGCGTGGTGTAATAGTGTCCCGAAGTCCGCATTCCAGTTATTTAAAGAACTTTCCGAAAATCAGCTTGTTTTAAAAGCTATCCCCTCCCCGTGGTGTGTGCTAAATAATTTAATCTAAATAACAGCTAAATAAAATCATAAATTTCAATCATCATTTACACCTTCTTTAACGGGACAATGGGACTCAGGGTTACAATATTCCCGATTATTTTTCAAAAATCTTTCACTTTTTACTTTAATATACTATAAATCAATCGAATAAAAAACGAAAATTCTTTCAAAAAGAACCAGAATATTGCAGGTCGTACTATTTTTTTTAATTTTGATTGAAAAAATAAAACCTTTATCTTATGAAAAACATCTTTATTTTCTTGTGCATTGTATTGTTTTTTTCGTGTCAGCCGAAACAAGTTTCCGAGACCCCGGTCATTGCAGCCGATACATTAGCTATGCAAATAGACAAATATGCCGGGCAGGAGGTGACGGTTGAAGGTAAAATTGTCCACGTATGCCCGGTAGACGGCTCAAAGATGAAACTGACCAGCAACCGGCAGATTATCAAAATCATTCCTTCGGCTCCGAACGGAAAGTTTGAGAGGCATTGGAACGGGAAACGCATCCGCGTATGCGGAAAAGTCCATGAAGTCCGTCTCAGCCGTGCCCACCTCGACTCCCTTTACCGGGCTGGCAGCCTGCTGTGTCACATTGACTTTTCTCCATGCAGCGATACGGCTTGGGTAGCAGCCAAACACCGCCAGGGGAAAGCTGCGGAGATTGTTGCACACTATCACAGTTTTTTTAAATATGAGATGCAGCGGACAGGCAAGGATTATATATCCGTTGTTGTCCTTGAAGCTATCAAAACGGAAGAAGTTGAAATTACCGCCGAAGTGATTTTACCTGACAACGCTACTTCGGAGAGTCCGCACCCTAATTGCAGCCAGTGTCCTTTGTGCGGACTTTGTCTGCTGAAAAAGTATGCATAATAAAAAAGCCCCTCGAAAGGGGCTTTTTATATAAAAGGTCAAACAGATTATTTCTTCAAAAATGCTTTAACCTCGTCTGTGGTTACCATCTGTTCTTTAAACGTATAAGCACCGCTCTTGGATGACTTTACCATTTTGATTACTTTGGCGAACCCGCGACCGTCACCGGTCTTCAATGTTGCAACAACCTTCTTTGCCATAGTCTGAATTATTTAATTTCTCTGTGTAAAGTAACTTTCTTCAAAATCGGATTGTATTTACGCAATTCCAATCTTTCGGGAGTATTTTTTCTGTTCTTGGTAGTAATATACCTTGATGTTCCCGGCATTCCGGATTCTTTATGTTCTGTACACTCAAGAATCACCTGTACTCTGTTTCCTTTGCTTTTCTTTGCCATCTTCAGTGATTTTAAACATTTTTAATCAATCCTTCAGCCATTGCATCTTTTAAGCATGCACTCAAGCCTTTTTTATTAATCAGACGAAGACCGGCAGCTGATACGTTCAAACGAATCCATCTGTCTTCTTCAGGCCAATAAAAATTTCTCTTAAACAGGTTGATGGAGAAAGTTCTCTTTACTCTTCTTTTGGAGTGAGACACATTATTTCCACCCATTGCCTTTTTTCCGGTTATTTGACAAACTCTTGACATCTCTCTGTATTTTTATAAACGCTTTCCAAACAGGATGCAAAATAAGTGCTTTTTATTCACATAATCAAATATTACAGAAAAAAAATTGAAAAAAATATATATCACCTGTTTCTTGCCCGCTTATACCAATTTATATCCGCTTGTCTACATTTAAAAAACCGGGTATTTCCTGTCCAAAGCGGGGGATATGTTTCCGGCTTTCATTTTTTTCCGGTATATTTGTCTGCATAAAGCAAATTATTGCGGTATAGAAACGTGCGTTCCTCCTTTCCCGGTTTTCCGGGAAGCAGTGAGATGATGCGGGATATTTTAATTTATTCACTATGAAAAAAATCACTTATTTACTTTGTATGGCCGGCATCATTTTCCAGTCCTGCAACTTTACAACCAACCAGGACAATCCTTTTTTACAGGATTTCAACACGCCCCACGGGGTTCCTCCTTTTCATCTGATTCAGACCTATCATTACCTTCCGGCATTCAAAGAAGGTATCCGGCAACAGCAGGAGGAAATCGGTGCCATTCTTGCCGATTCCGAAGCTCCGACATTTGTCAATACGGTGGAGGCCCTGGAGCAATCAGGCCAATTACTGGATAAGGTTTCGGCTGTTTTTTTCAATTTGCTGGAAGCTTGTACCAATGACTCCATGCAGATGATTGCCGAAGAGGTGACACCGCTATTGTCTGCCCATTCCGATAACATCAATCTCAACCGGAGGTTGTTTGAAAGAATAAAAAGTGTGTATGATAATCAGAAAAAGGAAAATCTGACTACAGAACAAAAGCTGGTGCTGGACAAATATTATAAAGGATTTGTCAGAGGCGGCGCCAATCTGGCGGCAGATGAGCAGGAGAAACTGAAAAAAATCAATGGGGAACTCTCTATGCTGGCTCTGAAATATGGAAATAATCTTTTGAAAGAGACTAATAATTACCAGTTAGTCGTAGAGAAAGAGAAGGATTTATCCGGTCTGCCTGCCAGTGTGGTTTCGACCGCAGCAGAGGCAGCCAGGGAAGCCGGAATAGCTGGGAAATGGCTGTTTACCCTCCATAATCCGAGTATTATGCCATTCCTGCAATATGCGGATAACCGGGAGTTAAGGGAAGAAATATACAAGGCTTATATCAACAGGGGAAACCGCAACAATGAATACGATAACAAGTCCGTTATCAGTCAAATTATCGCGTTACGGGTTGAAAAAGCCCATCTGCTCGGATTCCCGGATTATGCCAGCTATGTGCTGGATGAAAATATGGCCGGAAAACCGGAAAATGTGTACAAGTTATGCAATCAAATCTGGGAAGCAGCCCTTCCAGTAGCTAAAAGAGAAGCCCAAGTCCTGCAAAGGATGATTAATAAAACGGGTGGTAAATTCAAGTTGCAACCCTGGGACTGGCGTTACTATGCAGAAAAGGTGAAACAGGCCGATTACGGGCTGGATGAAAATGAACTCCGGCAATATTTTCCATTGGAAAAGGTGCGCGAAGGTGCTTTTTATACCGCAAATAAATTATATGGCATCACTTTTACTCCGCGTACGGACTTGCCTCTCCCTCACCCTGATGCTTCGGCATTTGAGGTAAAAACTGCAAGCGGAGAGCATATCGGCATTTACTATGCGGACTATTTTCCACGCCCGTCCAAAAGCCAGGGGGCCTGGATGGATGCTTTCAGAGCGGAATCCCAATTACGGCATGCCACTCCGGTTATCACGAATGTATGTAATTTCACCAAACCTACCGGAGACACCCCGGCATTACTAACATTTGAAGAAGTGCAGACGCTGTTTCATGAATTCGGACACGCCCTCCACGGACTTTTGTCACAATGTACCTATCCCAGTGTTGCCGGGACCAATGTGGTACACGATTTTGTTGAGTTGCCTTCACAGGTGATGGAAAACTGGGCAGCCGATCCTGAAGTATTGAAAGTGTATGCCCGACATTATAAGACAGGTGAAGTGATTCCTCAGACCCTCATCAACAAATTACAAAGAAGCAGCCATTTTAATCAGGGATTTGTCACAACGGAATTTATGGCAGCAGCTCTGTTGGATATGGCCTACCACACGGTACAATCTACCGAGCCACTGGATGTTGAAAAATTTGAGCGGGAAACCCTGAAGGGGTTAGGACTGATTCCTGAAATCACAGTCCGTTACCGCAGCACCTATTTTTCTCATATTTTTAACGGAGGTTATTCCGCCGGTTATTATGCCTATACCTGGGCGGAAGTTTTAGATGCTGACGCTTTTGAAGCTTTCAAGGAAACCGGAGATATTTTCAATCCCGAAAAGGCAAAAGCTTTCCACCGCCTTTTATCCAAAGGAGGCAGTGAAGAAGCCATGAAACTTTACACGGATTTCCGCGGACAGGAACCTTCAATCGAGCCACTGCTCAAGCGGCGCGGACTGAAATAAGTTTTACAGAAAGAAGGATAACGGTGTTCCGTTATCCTTTTTATTTTTCCACGACGATGTTGGTGACGCGACTCACCGTTATGAGTGTACCGAAAGCATCGTAAATGCGTACTTCCACAACATGAGTACGTCTGCCCTTATGAATGAATTCCGCACGGGCAGTGACGTAATCCCCTTCTGCCCTTCTGACATGATTCCCGTTTATCTCGATTCCATATACCTGAAACTGCATTTCCGGAGGGACCGATACCGAACTCAATGCACCACTCACCGTTTCGGCCAATGCCATATTGGCACCACCGTGCAATGCACCGTCCGGACGGCAGGTGCGATGATCTACAGGCATTTTCATGGTCATCCAGCCTTCCCCATACCCCGTAAATTCCATACCGAGCCTTTCTACCAAGGTGTTTTTACACTGCTCTTCCAATTTCTTTACGATATTTTCCATAAGACCGGCTTTTAATTATCATGATACTCTGCCTTCCGTTTCGGATTCATAGGAAACCATCCTTTTTTCACGCGGCTTTTCTGCTCAAATATTTCAAGGATTGTCCAGAAAGAAGAGAATGCGAATACACCCAACAAGGAAGAACCCAATACGTTATGCACCCATAAAGCTCCGAATGTTCCTGCTATTCCCAATATCAAGAATACCCACCAGCAACGGGTGCCGAAATAATATTCACATTTTATCACTACGGGATGAAATATACCGATAATTAAAAACGTACAGATACCGATAAGCAAACCTGTAAGATTATGCGCTACAATAAAATCCATATCCTTATTTTATAAATAATGCTGAGTATTTTATGCAAAGATAAAGTTTTTTAAGTCGTTTTTTGACAAGAATATTCCTGAAAATGCATCGGTTTCAGGCAAAATATTCGTACCTTTGTATAAAGTGGTAATTTCTTCACCCGAAACAGAAGTATGTATGTTGCAATAAATTACAAACCATGACACTATTCAAAGAAGGCGATAAAGCTCCTTATTTCGAAGGAATCAATCAAGACGGAAAAACAATTTCCCTGAATGATTATCAAGGAAAAAAACTGATTCTTTATTTTTATCCTAAAGACAATACATCCGGCTGCACGGCAGAAGCCTGCAATCTGAATGATAATTATGCCCAACTGACCTCGATGGGCTACGAAGTTGTCGGCATCAGTCCGGACTCTGCGGCTTCACATCTGAAATTCATTGCGAAATATAACCTTTCTTTCAATCTGATTGCAGACACGGAGAAAAAGATATTGGAAACTTACGGCGTCTGGGCAGAAAAGTCCATGTACGGACGGAAATATATGGGTGTATTGCGCACTACGTTTATTATCGATGAGCAGGGAGTTATCCAGCGCATCATCACGAAAGTAGATACAAAAAATCACGTTAAACAAATTATTAATCATTAGAAAATCGGGATATTCCGATTTCCAAATCAAAAGAAAATGGCTTCAAAAGAAATTAACCAAGACAAATTAAAAGCCCTTCAATTAACGCTCGATAAGATTGAAAAAAACTTCGGGAAAGGAAGTATTATGAAGTTGGGCGACAATGAAGTGGAAGATATTCCGGTTATTCCTTCCGGTTCCATTGCTTTGGACAAGGCATTAGGCGTAGGCGGATATCCCAAAGGCCGGGTAATAGAAATTTATGGTCCGGAATCTTCGGGTAAGACGACGCTGGCTATACACGCTATTGCAGAAGCACAAAAACAGGGTGGTATTGCTGCCATTATTGACGCAGAACATGCTTTCGACCGTTCTTATGCTGAAAAACTGGGCGTGGATACTGAAAACCTGTTTATTTCACAACCCGATAACGGGGAACAGGCTCTCGAGATTGCCGACCAGTTGATACGATCGGCAGCTATCGACATTATTGTCATCGACTCCGTTGCCGCCCTGACTCCGAAAGCGGAAATCGAAGGAGAAATGGGCGACAGCGTTATGGGGTTACAAGCCCGTCTGATGTCCCAGGCTCTGCGCAAACTGACCGGGACTATCAGTAAAACCAATACCTGCTGTATCTTTATCAACCAGTTGAGGGATAAAATCGGCGTTATGTTCGGCAATCCGGAAACAACAACCGGAGGAAATGCACTGAAATTTTATTCTTCCGTACGCCTGGACATCCGCAAAATTGGTCCGATTAAGGACGGTGAAGAGATTTTAGGTAACCATACCCGCGTTAAGGTGGTGAAAAACAAAGTGGCTCCCCCCTTCCGCAAAGCCGAATTCGATATCATGTACGGAGAAGGCATCTCTCTTTCCGGGGAGATTGTGGATTTAGGTGTGGAATACAATATCATCAAAAAAAGCGGCAGCTGGTTCTCTTACGGAGACAGTAAGTTAGGCCAGGGACGCGAAACGGTACGCCAATTGATTATGGACAACCCAGAACTGGCCGAAGAAATCCGTCAAAAAATCGTAGCTGCCATGAACGGTTCCGAATACCATGAACCGGAAGGCGAAAATACAGAAGATTAACCCATAGTTCAAATCCGGAAATTTGAAGATACGGAGAAGGCTGACTTCCCCGATCTTCAAATTTTCTTATTAACCTTTTCTATGAAAAAAATCATTTACCCTGCTTTAATCCTATTATCCCTTATGTCCTGTGATAATAAAAAAGAAGCTGAAGCCGCCGGGCAGAGTTATAAAACTCCCCAACAAAAACTGGACTCCGACATAATGACTCCGGAAGTCCTATGGTCATTCGGCAGAATCGGCAATGTAGCTCTTTCTCCCGATCAATCCAAATTGGTATATACTATAACTTATTTCAACAAAGAAGAAGACCGCTCATACAGCGATATTTATGTTATGGATTTGAGTAATCACCAATCCACCCAACTCACCAATACCGCTATAAACGAGTCGGAAGTCAGATGGACCCCGGACGGACGGAAAATCACTTACCTTGCTAAGGGACAATTATGGGAAATGAATCCGGACGGAAGTTCCCCGAAACAGATTACAGATATTGAAGACGGCATCAACGGATATGTATACGCACCCGATATGAGTAAGATTGTTTTTTGTAAAGATGTCCGGCTTGAACCGACTATCGGGGATTTACATCCCGACCTCCCCAAAGCAAAGGCCCGGCTTATCAACGACCAGTTTTACCGTCATTGGAATGACTGGGTTGAAGCATATACCCATCTTTTTATTGCAGATTACTCCCCCGCTAAGACCATCACAGGCGGAATGGACATTATGGAAGGAGAAAAATGGGAGTCGCCCGTACGTCCCTGGGGCGGAACAGAACAATTAGCATGGACAAAGGACGGGAAAAAGCTAATCTATACCTGCCGTAAAAAATACGGTATAGATTATGCCCTTTCTACAAACACCGACCTGTACGCTTATGACACGGAAAGCGGGGAAACCCGGAATCTGACGGAAGGCATGATGGGCTATGACAATAATCCGGTAATCTCACCCGACGGGAAGTGGATGGCATGGGAAAGCATGGAGCGCGACGGGTACGAAGCGGACAAAAGCCGGCTTTTCGTTATGAACCTGGAGACAGGCAAAAAGAAAGATTATACCCAAAATTTTGACCAGAGTGTCGGTCATCTGGCATGGAGCAATGACAATAATACATTGTGGTTTATCTCGGACTGGCATGCTACCGACGAAATTTACGCACTGACTTTAAATGACGGAAAAATCCGGAAATTAACAGAAGGCGTTCACAATTACACCGGGGTCTTCCCTACAGACAAGGAATTGATTGCCACCAAAGTGTCCATGAGTAAACCGGAAGAGATTTACAAGGTCAATCTGCAAGACGGTAAGGATGAAGAAATTTCGTTTGTGAATAAACCTCTGCTGGATCAATTGACGATGGGAAAGGTAGAAAAAAGGTGGATAAAAACAACCGACAATAAAAAGATGTTGGTATGGATGATTTACCCCCCACACTTTGACCCGGCAAAGAAATATCCGGCTATCCTGTATTGTGAAGGAGGTCCGCAAAGCACTGTCAGTCAATTCTGGAGTTACCGTTGGAATTTCCAGCAAATGGCAGCCAACGGCTATATTATCGTAGCACCTAACAGACGCGGTCTTCCCGGCTTCGGACAAGAATGGTTGGAACAAATCAGCGGGGATTATTCCGGACAGAATATTAAAGATTACCTTTCTGCCATCGACGATGCCAAGAAAGAGCCTTATATCGATGAGAACCGCTTGGGCTGTGTCGGTGCTTCTTATGGCGGTTATTCGGTTTATTATTTAGCCGGCCACCACAATAAACGGTTTAAGGCATTCATTGCCCATTGCGGTATTTTTGATCTGGAATCACAATACTGTGAAACGGAAGAAATGTGGTTTGCCAACTGGGATATGGGTGGCGCTCCCTGGGATAAAAACAACAAAATTGCCCAACGCACATTCGCCAATTCTCCACACAAATTTGTCGGCAATTGGGATACTCCCATTTTGGTTATACACGGTCAAAAAGACTATCGTATTGACGTATCGCAAGGTATGTCGGCTTTCAATGCCGCCCGTATGCGAGGCATTCCGGCACAATACCTGTATTACCCGGAAGAATGCCACTGGGTTACAGGATGCCAAGACGGAATACTCTGGCAACGCACGTTCAAAGCATGGCTGGATAAATGGCTGAAATAAAATTCAATGCGGGACTGTTTGATGAACTGTCCCGCATATTTTTTCCAAGAAAAGTTCATTTTCTATATAAAATTCTTTAGAAAAATTTGTAAATTCAAAAAAAGCCCCTACATTTGCACCGCTATTCAACAATAGCCGTTCTTTTAAAATTGGTGCGGTAGTTCAGCTGGTTAGAATACAGGCCTGTCACGCCTGGGGTCGCGGGTTCGAGTCCCGTCCGCACCGCTTAATGAAGACGAAAAAACAAGAAAAGTCCTGAAGTTTAATACTTTGGGACTTTTTCTTTTTCCTCTCACCCCTGCAAAAAGTACCCGAATCCGGCAGTTACCATGGGCTTAATCGTTGGACTTTTCAAACTGGTAAGTATAATAGTGTTTCAAAAGTTCTGTTACAATTTCGTTACAGAAAACAAAAGAAGAAAAAATGTAATGATCTGAAGGAATGGCATGATGGGAAATAAAAAAACTGCATCCGGATTGTGCATTCCGGATGCAGTGAATGAAGTTTTTTTCTATCAATATTTGGACTTGATAGATTCCAATAAATAAAGCATTCCCTGATAATGTCCTTTATCATGAGGATGAGCTGTCGAGAGTTTATTCTCAATTAATGTTTTCGCTTTGGTTAGCATGGAAAGATACAATCCGGTAGCTTCATCAATATTATCAAGTTTCAGTTTCTGTTGAAAGCCATATCCTACGGTATAGTGGAAACTATTCTCCTGCATCTGGCTGGCTATAAATCCACAACCATAGCGATCTTCCAGCAATCTCAATTGTTCTTCATATCGGGATACTCTTCCGCTGGGATCCAGTCCGTAACTGATAATATCATCCAAAGAAGGATAATAAGCATACGAAGCGCAAGCCTGCAATGCCTCCACCGGAGTCAATTCTTCTGCCAGCTTTACTTTATTCCATTGGCTCTGTGCCACAGCCCTAATTTGAAGCACGACAAGACGTTGCATGATTTTGTCACCTTCTGTCAACTTGCGTCCTTGTATTGTATTTTCAAAAATACAGTGATACAAATCATCAAAATATTCACGAGGGGAATAAGGATTGTCCGAGATATGTGCAGATAATACCACATTTTCTGATGTTTGCAATAAGGCCTTGGTAGCCACATTTTTCAGATTGGAGGACATTCGGAGTGCCAATCCGAATTTACGGGTCAATTCTTCATCATCCAACCAGTCACAATGTCTAATCTGATTAATTACCCATTTCATAGATTGTTTTTGCATTTCTTTGGGTACGGCTTTAAAACGCTCTCCAAGTGTTCCGTCTTTTACTTCTGTCAGATAAATGCCCCCAATGTTCATCATCACATTCCGAATATAACGGAAATAGGTATTGGCTATCGTATTATACATCGCTTTACGTTGAGCTCCTGAAGGATCATCCTGTATCCATTCACTTAACCGAGGCAGGATGTATTTCAGATTGCGGATTCCATATTCTCCCGCCTTTATCGGATTGTCCCCCAAATCTTCTTCCACTGCCGAGGGATCATAGCGACTCATTATTTGCTGTCTGCCATAGCGATATAAAGGCGATCCGGCTTTTGCATCCACCCAGCTTTCCAAGATTTTCTCTTCTTCTTGCCGGTTTTTGCAACCGAATACGGGTTTATAAAGCCATTCTATAGCAAATTCATCATAACATCCCAATTCGGGCGGCGCCAAGCTAACTCCTTTATCTTCCGGTTGAGCAACATAATTATACCTGGCATAATCCATGATGGAAGGGGTTGTCCCGTAGTTACGGGTGAAGGTCACACTCCGTAAAGAATCTACGGGGAAAGCATGCGAAGCCGCCATGTTGTGCATCAATCCCAATGTATGTCCGACTTCATGCGCAACGATGTATTCTATGGATTCTTCCATTACTTCATCAGGCATACGGGAAGCCCGGACACGTTCATCAAGTTGGGCGGTCTGGATAAATCTCCATTTATTAATCAAATTGGAGACATCATTATAAAGCAGCACACTAGCATTCAGGATTTCTCCTGTCCGCGGGTCTACCCAGGAAGGTCCCATCGCGTTTTCAACATCCAGCGGCAGATAGCGGACACATGTGTATTTAAGGTTATCCGGGTCAAAAGCGGCATCATCTGTCGGAAAATCTTTTACCTGAATTACATTTTTAAAACCAATCTTGTTAAAAGCTTTGTTCCAACGCAATACCCCGCGTTTTACCGGTTCTTTCCAATTCTGCGGGAAGGTATTGTCTATATAAAATACTATCGGTTTTACCGGTTCAACCAGTTCACCGCGCTGATAAGCCAAGGTGTCTTTCGGTTCCACCCGCCAGCGAGTAGCCAGCATGAAACGTTGAATTTTATCCTTTTCCCGAGAGGCATATCCTTTTTCCACCATGAAAGTACCTATTCGTGAATCGGCAATTCGTGGATGCGCCTCTTTCTCCGGCAGTAAAAGCACCGTACGGGTAAGTTCGGCAGAAAATGTCCCGCTGGCAAGAACAAAAATCAAAACTTTCATTGAGTAGCTGTACGTCATGGTTGACTGTACCGAAATATTATCACCGAAAGCTTTTACATTCCCCAAGAATGAACCGTCAGAAACCGACTTAATGGAAAATTGTACCCCTCCTCCAGCAGGTGTAACAGGGGATAAAGCTTTACTGTCTCCCAGGAAAAAATCCGTAACGTCAATGACAACAGCCAAGCTGTCCGGGCTATAGGCTTTTACAGGAAATTTTTTCAATACCGGATCCATAAAATTTTTACCGACGGCCTCCCCCATGGTTTGATCCGCTGGGTCATAAGTCATATAACAATTTACCCGGTTCATATATACGGCACTGTCATGCATAACAAATTTAACGTGCAATGGGTCATTGGCCATATGCCCAACAATGGCTACATCAGGCTGGGAAGTTGCCGTCGTTTTTGAACCAATCAGCACTTCCCGGTTCATATATTTCAAAGGATATTCAAAATATAATTTATTTCCTACTCGATGGGCGGTAATGAAATCTCCCTTTATTGTTTTACAACCGGCCTTTTTAACGATTTTATCGTAATTGCTGACATTTTTTTTCGCCGGAGCGGATTTCTGTTCTATATTGGTTTTCGCTTTCTTTTTCTTGGTGGTCTTCGTCGCAGCATATCCGGGTACAATCAAAGCACACACTAACAAAGCCAGCAAACCTGTTTTCAATACTTGTTTCATTCCATTTCTATTTTAGATATTCCATAATTTTCAGTCGACCTGTTCCAGATAAAGCGGTAACAAACGTTTCATCAGTTTATATTTTTCCAATATTTTCGGATAGGCAGCATACTCATTCTCAAAGGCAACATCGTCACCGACTAATACTCGGGCGATATATTCATACAAATCCTGTTCCCGAATCGGGAAGGTATACCCTACCAATTTCGTATCCATGGTCGATAAATCATAGTTCGTCTCCACTTTATTCCCCTCCCGTTGTGCCAACAGATAAATCAATTGGGTCGGGTTATATCTAAGAAAGCCGGAAGTCAACCAATCTTTTGCCGGAAGCAAATAACTGGTCTGCCAAGTGGTGTTATTATTTCTGCCTTTCTGGCTTCCGTACAATAATTTTCCGTCAGTACCTGCCGAGCAGTCGAAAAATTCTGTGAAAAGATTCATATAAGCGTCATTTTTCTTAATATCATACACATATAATTCCGCCATTACATAACCTGCCAATAACTTTTTTTCACTTTCAGTCATTTTTCCTATCCGGTGAACTCCCCCTATTAAGGTTGCAGTCATGGCATAATAGCTGTTGAAAACATGCAATCCTCTAGGGTCCGTACGGTTATTCACAATAGAATCCACCAGCAAAAAACTCATTGGGTATTTGCTTTTTTTCAATTTCGGCAAAACGTATTCCCCAAGAAACTGAGCAGCATCCAGCAGATGCGATTTATTATTATTTTCGAAGTAGTTTTTATTCAAGACATAAATTACCGAGTTCATCGTCCGATTCGTAATCCAGTAGTCGATGTCTATTACTTCATAATGAATCACTTTCTCTCCTTCCTTAGAAAATCCCCGTTCTTCTTGCCCAATGGTGTCGTTATAAAAAACAGGCACTCCGTAGGTCCTGAAAAGCTCATAAAAGGCGTGGTCGGCAGGTTCATCACTATCTTCCAGTTTATACCAATTCTGATCAGCGTATGAAGGAGTTAAATCCTCATCGTCATTGGAGCAAGCCATAAAAAATGCCAGTCCCCAAAGACACATTCCTATGATTAGTTCTTTTTTCATTGTTTTGATAGATTTAAGATTCAACCTCTGTTACAATTTCCGGATCCTGTCTGGGATTGGCACGCAATGCACCGTTATTGATAAATATTTCCGACTCCGGAATCGGCATCATATAGTTGTTAGGGCCGGTTTCAGTATATTCCGGCAATACATAAAAACAATCGTATCGTCCGACATGTTCGGTATCAAAACCGTGATAAATCTTTTTACGCAAGGGGTATTTGGGGTGTACAGCATAACGTTTCAAATCAAACCAACGGTGACCTTCAAAGCAAAGTTCCCGTCTTCTTTCATCCCGAATCAAATCGGATAATTCTTTGCCGGAGGCATTCACACCGGCATCCGAAATAAAACGTTTTTCCCGCAATTTTTCCAAAACAGACGCAGCTTCGGCCTCCTGTCCCAACATTGCCAATGCTTCCGCTTTATTGAGGTATATTTCCGGCAGGCGCAAAGTAAGGAAGTCCGAAACCAAATCCCCGTCCGAATAATTCCGGCTGAGTTTAAATGTCACATAATACCCCCGGAAGTCTTTGTTCTGACTTGCGTTATAACGGCTTTCTGCCCATTCAAAGTAATGGAAACGGGCATCTTTATCCTGGTCATATAAAGCAATCAATTCGTCTGAAGCCATAAAAGCTGCCGCTTGTCCCGCCGTATTAGCGGAACCACCATTTACGGCATACTGACTTCTACTGTTTGATATGCCCAACATCCGATTGTCACCATTGGAAAATATTACTTCCGGTGAATTGCCGAAGACTTTATTATCCGTAGCTGCCAATTGAGTAAAATCCAACAATGTATAAGGCGATTTCAATACTTCATTACATTGAGCAACCGCTTTATCCCACTGACACATATACAGATAAACCCGACTCAAGAAGGCACGAGCAGCCATTTCGTTTGCCCGATAAATGGACGTTTGTTCCACATCTTTCAGACATTTTACAGCCATCTCCAAATCATCTGTGATAACCTTGTATACTTCTGCCACGGAAGCATGGCGATAATCCACATCTTCAATCTGTTCGGACAATTTTACCGGCACACCTTGGTCTGTCAGTGCTGTCGGCTCATAATAAGGGCGTCCGTAAATATTAATCAGAAAATAGTAATATACCGCTCTCAGAAAGCAGACTTCCCCTTTGAGCCGGGCATATTGCTTCTCTTCCTGGTATTCTTCCAATTCGTACAGAATGGCATTCAAAGCATTAATATGCTTATACAATTTTTCCCAGGTCCTGTCAGTATATGCCAATAAGCTGGTTGCATCAATAAAAGGCTGTTCAAGCCAGTAATGAAACGAACCTAACGAATTCACATACACTACACTCGCAGCCGAATTATTGTTCACTTTCGAATCATCGTCCATGACATGAATCCAAGGTCCAACGGCACAGGTGCCTGTAAATGAGTTGGCCGAATAAAACTGCATAGGCATATATCCTTCTCCCAATATCAATTCATTCAAATCTTCTATGCAAGTGACATAGGTCTGATTTTTACTATTTTCATTCAGGAAATCACTGCAAGACGATCCCATCAACAGAATCATTCCTACCCACATGTAAATATATCTTTTCTTCATATCCCCGTAGTTTAAAATGCGACATTAAAACTGAGCGAAAAAGTCGGCCGGTTAGACATATTGATGGAAGAGGAACTTCCTGTCTGTGTTGCCGGATCCTGACCTTTTAATTTCTTACTGCATAACGTAAAGAGATTGGTGGTATAGAAACCGACAGAAGCGGTATTAACACCAAATTTTTTAAGCCATGCAGGAGGAAAAGCATAGCGGAGTGAAAGGGATTGTAACCGCATATAGTCACCGCTGACCACCCGCACATCCGAGTTGTCATACATTTGCCAGATATTATCGGCAAAACGGAAGGCAGCATCTTTCCACCAGTTAATTGAGGTACTCTCTGCAAGTGTCTGAGTAAATGCCGTGCCCGACAAAGTTCCCGGAATGTTCGTATAATTTTCATCCCCCGGATTTTTCCAACGTTTCAAAAGTTCCCGACGCACATTGTTCTCCGGCTGAGGGGCAATGGTTCCGTAGCTTGCCGATACATTCGGATAAAGGCTCAGCAAGCGGATTTTTGTTCCGAAACTATACACCATATTAACCGCCAAGGTAAATCGTTTGTAAGAAAACGTATTCCGTAAACTTCCCTGAAAAACCGGCACCCGGTTGCCGGAGTAATCCATTACCGTCATATAGATTTCATCTCTGCTCATACCTTCAAATTGTTTCCGGAATTGTTCTTCATCCATTCCGTAAAAGGTCGGACGTCCATCTTCCCTGCTTAATCCGGTGAAACGGTAGGAATAAAACGAATTCAAGGGTTTTCCCGGAATTTCAATTCTACCATTCAGGAAATCTTTATAGGTAAATTCATCTTTCAATGTTTTTCCGGAAACTTTATTCATCAACTTATTCAGCGTCTCTCCGAATTCAGGGACAATTGTCCATCGGAAACCGTTAGGATCACTTTGGGAGGTGCGGTCAATTGCCAAGAAATTGAGGGATAATTCCACCCCCGAATTCTGTATGCTTCCCCGGTTGACAACATAGCTATTGCGTCCGTTAATGGTAGAAATTTTTTTCGTCAGGAATGCATCTTTCGTTTTCTTATGGTAGTAAGCGACAGAACCCGTTATCCGGTTTTTCAGGAATCCAAAATCAAGCATAAAATTCGTTGATATGGTTTTTTCCCATTTCAGATCCGGATTGGGGAAGCTATAAATCGTAGAAAGATATTCATTATTAGCATTCACTTCCCCATCGCGGGTGATAATCAATTTGGAACTCTGGGAGGAAAGCATATTCCCCTGTAATCCCAAAGATGCGCGTAAAGAGAGGTTGCTCAACCAGGAAACATTCGGTAATACATCTTTCTTGGCATTCCAACGGCCTGAAAACGACCATATCGGCAATACCTTTTCATTACTCCGCGAGCCAAATTGGTTGGAAGCATCCGCCCGGGCATTCACATTCAGCATGTAACGATTGTCGTAATCATAAGAAGCCGTAATGTATCCGGAAACGATATTGGTCAGTTCTTCCGAATGTATTCCTCTTGCTGCCGCAGTGGTATAATACCAATTGTAATATCCGCCGTACACATTCGGATCGAAATTGGCCATTCCTTTTCCCCGGTCAGGCATGTATCCCCGGTATATCTGGTTAAGATTCTGGTATTCCATAGACGAGAGTTCCCCACCCAAGGCTATCGAAATGTTGTGTTTTTCATCCGTACCCAAGTCTTTATTGTATGAAAACTGTCCTCTCAGCGTATAGCTGTTCTTGGTTGTCTTTGTTTCCGTCAATTCACCGCCATACGGCATTAGGTTATCGAAATTGGCCGTTCCCATGACATTCTCACCTTCACCACGCAACGTACCTGCCCTGTATGTTTTTTCATTATAATAGAGTTCCTGATTAGTGCTTCCCGTCGAATAAGACAAGGTTGCTCCGAATTTCAACGATTCAAGGATTTTATAATCCAGAGAGGCCGTCAAGGTAGTGGCATACGTCTTGTATTTCTGTGAGCTGTTTTCCATCTCATTTAGGATGTTAAAACCTAAACGATTCGACACATCGGCATCTCCCCTGGAATAAAACTTATAATAGTAATAAGGTTCACCATCCTCACCATACGCTGGAATAGCGCGACTTGTATTATACGCATAGTTCAGCACATTCAATTCGGTCGGGGTATACTTCCTGTTCTGTACACTCGCATTCATACCAAAACGCATGGTAAAACGCTTGAAATTAGCCGTCAGGTTTATATTCGCCGAATAGGTTTTGTTGTTCTCTCCTTTCACATATCCCTGTACATCCTGTAATCCAGCGGAAGCATAGTAACGGAGTACCGACGAACCGCCGGAGACACTCACCGTATGTTTGTTGGTAAAAGTATTTTGAGTCAGTATTTTAAACCAGTCTGTATTCAGTTTTTCGTAATAGCTTACCTGCGACTGCATTTCCTCGAAAGTGGTCTTTCCCGTCAAATAATCATGCATTGCACCCTCGTATCCGACCCAGGAATTAATATGCCCGTAGGTCTGATGCTGTTCCATTAATTCACGGGAGTAAGCGATTCTTTCTTTGGAGTTCATCATATTCACACTCCGGTCGGAATAATGAGGCCGCCTGCCGAAGGTACCCGAGAAGGAATAACTCACCTGAGGTGGTCCTATTTTGCCCTTCTTTGTGGTAATCACAATCACACCGTTGGCAGCCCGTGCACCATAAATGGCCGTAGCGGAAGCATCTTTGAGCACATCTATCTGGTCAATATCTTCCGGATTGATTCCCGAAATAGCATTTCCCAATAAGTTTACAAAATCCAGGTCATTGAGTTGTTCCGGATCGAAATTTACCGGATCGGAATAGACAATACCGTCCACCACCCACAAAGGTTCCTGATTTCCCAGAATGGTCGAAGTACCGCGGATTCTTATACGGGGCACAGCACCGATAGTATTGGAGTTAGACATGAAAACCATACCGGGGACATATCCTTCCAGCATCTGGTCAATGGTGCTCAATCCCGGCATAACCACTTCCGCCGCTTTTACAGTAGTCACGGCACTAGTGAGTTTCCGAGCATCTATTTTCTGATAACCGGTACTTACCACGGTCACCTCTTCCATTTCATGTACTTCATCTTCCATCATCACGCGGATTGTATCCCGTCCAACATATTTCACCTCCTGTTTTTTCATGCCCAAAAATGAAAATTCCAGCACAAAATCGTTTAATGTCGCAAATTGCAAACTGAATTTTCCCTCTTTATTTGTTGTCGTTCCGATATTACGTCCTTTGACAACAACATTCACACCTTCTATGGGTATTTTTTTTCTATCGGTCACCCAGCCTGTTATTTCTTTATTTTTCAATTGGGCTGTGCGCTGGGGGATTATTTTTTTCTGAAACACGACTACCCCGTTGTTTATCTCATAACGGATTGACGTCCCTTTCAATACCTGTTTTAAAGCCTCCTCCAGATCCGCGTCTTTTAAATTCACCGTCACGCCTTCCACACCCCGCACATCTTCACTCGAAAACAGGAAAGAAAATCCGGATTGCTCCTGCAATGCATCCAATACATAGAGTAAGGATGAATTGGTAAGCTGCAAGTTGATTCTTTTTTGAGCATATGTTTTCACACAAACCACCGATAACATCAGTATCAGTAACAAAACACCTGTTCTGGAAAGGATAAAATCCCCCCCTCGCTGCCGTTTTCCGCGACAGCCACCACGGACTTTTGTTTTCATAAGTCGTTAGATTTTAGTTAATAATGTCGATAGCTACTAAAAAAAGGAATAAGCCTTAAATTTCTTACGGATATGTTCAGGTAGTGCCTTTTTATGAATGACCATATTGATGGTCTTGTAAGCCACATAAGGATAAGAGGCATAGAAAAATCCTTTATAATCCTGTCCACGCTCTCCCCATGAGTTTTTCACCTTGCAATATTTATTACCGATCTGATCTATCCCCAGCCCGACAATATGCATGCCGTGATCGTCAGTTGTTGCAAACGTATCAAATCCTTTCTGCCGCAGTTCCTGGGTGATTTTTACTTCTTTTCCAGGCCGCCTCTTGTTGAGAACAAACATACGCTGCTGTACGGAATTCATTGCCAGGTATTTTTCTTTTTCTTCCGGATCAACATTCTCCACCGTAATCATAGGGATTACTGCATACCCTTTGGTGGAAGCAAAGCTGGCTTCGGTAACATCCGCACACCAATAAATGGTATATCCTTTCAACAAAACCTGTTCAAAAAGGGCGGAAAAATCGTCTAAAGGCAAATTCCACGACATTCCCCAATCCCAATTGTCTTCCACTTCTATAGCAAATGGCATGTAAAAAGGATGATGAGTAAAAGAGGTGACAGCCACGTATTCATCCGGTTCAATTTCCAAAAATTCCCGGAAAGATTGGGGAGTATATTCTTTTCCCCGATAGACAAAACTTGCCGGAGCCGATCCCATATAAACATCCAGAATTGCCTCAAATCCCGGTAACCATGCAGTCGTCAGTCCTTTGTTCGGATCTCTGGCAATCGCCGTAATATATCCTCTTAACGCAGCATCGAGTTCTGCATGCTTATGTTCTTTCGTCCCGTAATTCAACCCCGGGTAAGCTTCTGCCGGAACAAGACCGTATTTACGCACAATATTAAATATATCACCAGTTGCTCCGCCGGGACTGAATACCCCCTTGCCATGCATCCTCACAAATTTTACGGCTTTCTCTATGTAGGCACACCGCACAATCCACATCGGTGACAAATTTACCGAGTCCTTACCCATCCGCATGATTTCACTTTCCAGAAAACTCAATCCGGAGAAACTCCAGCAGGTACCACTATACTCCTGATGTTTCACGGAAGTACAGGGCAAAACTTTCGTGTCGGTGAAACGATAGCCGACAGGATTGGACTCCAGCTTCTGGGCACTCATTTCCCATGTCCAGACGCACAATAGAAATAAAACAATTTTTCTCATAGCACACATATTAGATTAGATAGTAGTTCCGTTGTTTCCACTCTCTCCTGCACAAATCCGCACTTTATTGCCTTTGTATTCAAATCTCACTTTCCCCGTTTTTTCAAACTCCTGTAGTAATTCTTTCATATCCTGCCGACGGTTAAGCACACCGAAAAAACATATTTGTTCCAAGTCCGGAGATTCAAATTCGTATTCCATTTCATACCAGCGGGCAAGGACATGCATAATATCCGTCAAGGTATTGTCACGAAATGAAAAATATCCTTCTTTCCACTGGGTGTAGTGTAAAGGATTCACCCGGTTTACCTGTATATCTCCCTGTTCTCCGGCTCTCCGGCTGGCTTGTTCTCCCGGTTGCAGAACACGGTTTTCCTCTTCCGCCTGAATTTCCACTTTTCCGCTGACCAAGGTGGTCACTGTAATTTTTTCATCCGGATAGGCATTCACATTAAAAGAGGTTCCCAGTACCCGCACATTCATCCTTTGTGTCTCCACCAGAAAAGAAGTATGCCCCGGCATGACCTCAAAATAGGCTTCTCCTTCCAGACGCACTTTTCTTTCGCCTTGTCCGAAAGCTACCGGATAGGTGAAACGGGTCTGTGCATTCAGCCATACCTGCGTACCGTCACTCAATATCAGATGGTATTCCCCGCCTTGAGGCACCTGAACGGTATTAAATAATGTATCTGCATTTTTTCCCGCATAGGGATGATATACGAGGCCTTTCCCCTGCCGATTGATTTGAACGTCCCGATCTGTCAGTGTCTTTTCTTCCCCGTTGTTTTCCAGATTGACAGAAGAGCCATCAGAGAGTATTAGAATTGCTTGTGCATTCACCGGCAATATCTGCTGTTGTGCCAGTCTACCTGAATCATCCAGCAGCGTTTTCCACATCCATACACTTCCTATAAGCACAATAGCCATTGCCGCAACGCTCCCTATCCCGTGCCAGATTCGTCTCACCTGATTTTGCTTCATCCGCCCATAAAATTCCGTCCAATTCCGGTCTATCTGCTTTTCATCTGGTAGCGGAAAATCTTCACGGGAATAGTAATGTTGTGCATGTTCGAAAAACTGACGGTGTTCCCAATCGCTTTTCAGCCAATTCTGCAAACGCAGATTTTCGAATTCCGAAATGGTCCGGCTGATGTATTTTGCTATCAGCATCCAATCGATCCGGTGCTTATCTTCTCCCCGCATGGCTTGTTATTTTATCTATATAAGATTTAAATATCCTTTTCGGGTGACAGGAAAAGCCATTTTTTTTAAAAATTCTTGTAGAATTTTAAAGGAAAATACTAGGAAGCGTATCTTTTAAATAAAATCGTAATATTTTATAAGCACGCTTTAAGTGTGTGCGAACTGTATTTTCAGAAATATTCATAGCCCCAGAAATCTCAGCATATTTCATTCCTTTCATTACATGCATTTCCACGATTTTCCTCTGATTATCGCTGAGACTGCCCAAAGCTTTCTTTACCAAAAGTGTCAGTTCATTTTCGTTTTTCTCTTCTGCAAAGGAGAGGACGAAAGCCTCCGCCTGCCGTTTGCGGTAGTCGTCCGTCAGTTGCAATCGCTTAAAATAGCGCAAGCAGGCATATTTTACTGAAGCATACAAGTAGGGTTTCAGTTCCTCTTCCGGAGGCAGGTTTTTCCTTTTTTCCCAAACCCGGGAAAAGACCCCCGAAACGATATCTTCCGCCTCCATTTCATCCATTACGTAACCGTAGGCAAACAAAAATAATGCCCTGTAATGAGACTTAAATACCGCCTCAAATTCAGAATCACTATATGCCGTTTTACTCCCGCCCATAAATTACAGATTATTTCCCCGTATCATTCCCTATTACGTAAAGATTCCCTGCAAGGGTCACTTTTATTTTATTTTTTCCCCGATTTTTTCTACCAATTGCGGATTAGCGGCGATGATGGAAACATTCCGGTTCTGGCGAAAATGGCGGATGGTTCCTCCAGCTTCCTCTACTATTAAGGCTCCGGCACACATGTCCCAAAGGTTCAAACTGAATTCCCAATATCCGTCAAGAAAACCGGCAGCTACGCAACAAAGGTCGTAAGCAGCAGAGCCCATACGGCGCAAGCCTCTCAGATGGGGCAATATACGAGCTACATTGTCCACGTTGTTATCCGGATTTACGTCCTTGTCATAAGGGAAGCCCGTACCTATAACCGAATGCTCCAAATCAGTCTTATCGCTGACATGGATAGGCGTATCGTTTAAAAAAGCCCCTTTGCCCCGACAAGCGGTATATAATTCATCAAAATATGGTGCATAAACGACTCCCAGCAGTGTTTCGCTTTTGTATTGCAATCCGATAGAAACTGTAAATACGGGAAGTCCCTGGCTATAATTATTGGTACCATCCAATGGATCTATCACCCAGCAAAAATCACTTTTCCCCTCATGTTTACCGCTCTCCTCTCCCAATACGGCATGTCCGGGGAAGGCGGTTTCTATCTGTTTCAGCAAAAAGGCTTCACACTCTTTATCTACCCGGGTAACAACATCATACACATTCGATTTTGTACTCACCCCCAAATCGTTTCCCCGGAAAAAGGACATTTGGATTCCTCCAGCCTCTCTGGCCCATCCGGCAGCTTTCTGCAAAGCTTCTTCCACTACAAATCCATTTTCCATTTTAATTTTCCGATTTAAGTTTTTTTAAAGCCCGTGCAAATTGGTCTGGACAAGATGTTGCTTTGCTTCCGCAATGCACCCCTTCGAGCCTTTCAATCACGTCGTCAATTTTCATCCCTTTTACCAGTAAGGAAATACCTTGTAAATTCCCGTTACACCCTCCTTCAAAGTATACATCCCGAACAATACCGTCTTCTACGGTAATGTCAATATACACCGAACATACCCCTTGAGTTGTATAATGTATCGTCTTCTTCATAGCTTTATTCTCTTTCTTAATATTAATGTTTTTATATGTTCCTCTTCCGGATAGAACTCCCACTTTTCCTGTCCCTCACACAATTTCCACCTCCTGCCACCTTCCCTGCATCAATTGCCGAACCGTCCGGAATCCCATTTCACGAAGCAGTTTCAGTGCCTCAGGGCGTCCAGTATTCACATACTCCGGAATATGGGTGTCTGAATTCACAACTACCGGAAGATTCCATTGTTTTATATAGGTCCAATCTTTTATATCAGGAAAAAAGCACCCCTTCTGGCAAAAAGCTTTGGTATTGATTTCCACCATTATCCCTTTTTCCGCAATCAGTGCAAACAAATCTTCCAATTTCGACTGATACCATGCTGTTTCTGTCGCTCCTGGTTTACATTGTGAAACATTATAGCCGATTTTATTGGTATGCCCAATAAAATCAAATCCGCCCCGTTCCACCATCCGCATGGAAGCAGCAAAATAGGTTCCAACCAAGAGTTTCAAGTCTCCATGAAAATACACATCCAGCAATTGTCTGAAGTTTTCTGCATTAGTATCCGTATCCACAATCTCCCCCTCCGGAGTATACACCAAATGGACCGACCCTATCCGGAAGTCCAGAGGCAAGTTACGGAAATATCCCAACGCAGGATTTTGCTCTTCATTCAGGTAGTCAATTTCCATCCCGGCATATAATTCAATCTTTCCGGCATACTCCCGTTTCAAGCGTTCTATTTCAGCTAAATATTCCGGTACCTTTTCCTCCGCTAACGTCCAACGCGTCGGGAATGGCAGCGGAGCATGCGAAGAAATGCCATAAGCCACAAAACCAGCATCTATCGCTGCACGGACAAAATCTTCCATCGGAGCCTTTCCGTCACAAAAAGAACAATGACTGTGATAATTGGTAGTGTTACTCATTTTTCTCCCATACTTTCACTATTTCAGCCACATACATGCGGTGAAAATCTGATTCCGAATACCATTGTCCTGTCAGTTTTTTATCAATGAAAGCTTCCAACCGGATCATATCGGTATACAATTTACGACACTCAAGTATCAAACGGGATTCCCGAAAGGTCATATTCCCGGAATCCGTAGTGCAAGGGGTCAAGCCGGCTTTTTCCACTTTGTTCACCTCCCGACCGGACAAGGTGCCGCACACCTGCAACGCTTTACGATATTTTTCATCAAAAAAAGAGAGCGTAAACTCTTCTCTCTCCTCCATAAACCCATACGTATAGCGTTGAGGACGGACAAAGGCAAAAACTACCGGTTTGTTCCACAGAAAACCGACACCACCCCAACTGGCCGTCATCGTATTAAAACACTCTTGATTGCCAGCCGTTATCAGCATCCAGTCTTTGCCAATTAACCGGATATAGTTATCGGTAACCATTTCCGGCTTTATATGCTCAAATCCGTTCATATCCTTTTCTCCTTTCAATTCCGATTAGCTGCGGAGTAACTCATTTTACATCCTCTCCGGCATCTCAATTCCCAGCATCCCCATGGCATTCCGAATCGCCACGCTGCATTCTTTAGCCAGTAATAAGCGGAAATTACGCACCTGTTCATCCTCTTCTTTCAAGATAGAGAAATCATGGTAAAACTGGTTGAATTCCTTCGCCAGCTCATAAGCATAATTTGCCAACAGTGCCGGGCTGTAGCTGTCGCCCGCTTCTTTCACTACCGCTGGTAATTTGGCGATCCATTTAATCAAATCCTGTTCTTTATCTGAAATCCTGATGTGCAGGTCACTTTTTCCCACCGTTGTCCCGCTCTCTGCCGCTTTGCGCAGTATCGACCGGATACGAGCATACGTATACTGAATGAACGGTCCGGTATTTCCGTTAAAATCAATGGATTCCTTCGGGTTGAACATCATGGTTTTCTTCGGATCCACTTTCAGTATAAAATATTTCAATGCCCCTAAAGCCACTTTCCGGTATACATCTTCTGCTTCTGCTTCGGAATATCCCTCCAATTTTCCTAACTCTTTGGATGTTTCCCGGGCGGTATGAATCATTTCCTGCATCAAATCATCAGCATCAACAACTGTACCCTCTCGGGATTTCATCTTTCCTTCCGGCAATTCCACCATCCCATAGGACAAGTGTTTTATCTTGTTTGCCCAAGCAAATCCCAATTTTCCACAAATCAACGACAACACCTGAAAATGATAGTTCTGCTCATTCCCCACCACATAAATCATTTCATCCATATCGAATTCGTTGAACCGCTCATAGGCAGTCCCGATGTCCTGCGTCATATATACGGACGTCCCGTCATCCCGTAACAACAGCTTATGGTCGAGTCCGTCGCCAGTCAAATCTGCCCAGACGCTTCCCGTATCTTTTTTATACAATACACCGTCAGATAAGCCTTTCAACACAATGTCGCGACCTTTCTTGTAGGTCTGGGACTCAAAATACACTTTGTCAAATCCGACTCCCATCAGCCGATAAGTTTCATCAAATCCTTTGAGTACCCAATCGTTCATTTTACGCCAAAGAGCAACGGTATCCTCGTCTCCCGCTTCCCATTTCCGAAGCATTTCCTGGGCTTCCAACAATATCGGCGCGTTCTTTTTCGCTTCTTCTTCTTCCATACCCTTCTCCATCAACTGTTTGATTTCCGCTTTGTACTCTTTATCAAAACGAACATAATAATCCCCAACAAAATGATCCCCTTTCATTCCGGTAGACTCCGGTGTCGTACCATTTGCAAACTTGAGCCAGGCAATCATGCTTTTACAGATATGGATACCTCTGTCGTTCACCAGGTTCACCATTTTCACCTCATGCCCGTTGGCCTTCTGTATTTCAGACACAGACCACCCGAGCAGATTGTTCCGGATGTGCCCCAAGTGCAAGGGTTTGTTGGTGTTCGGAGAAGAGTATTCTATCATATAGCTTTTTCCGCTGGCTTGTTTGACATAACCGTAGTTTTCCTCTTCTGTCACGGCATTCAATACACCCAACCAATAAGCAGAAGAAATCACAACATTCAAAAATCCCTTGATAACATTGTAATCCTGTACTTCCTCTATATTCTGCTTGAGATACTCTCCTAATTCTTTACCGGTCTCTTCCGGAGATTTGCGGGAATAACGTGTAAACGGGAAAACCACTACCGTCAAGTCCCCTGCAAAATCCTTGCGGGTGGCCTGCAACTGGATATCTTTAGCCTCAACCTCCATGCCATAACACTGTTTTACCGCTTCAATTACTTTCGCCGTCAATAAACTTTCAATACTCATTATCTTAAACTTTAAATGATTTTACTCTCCTTTTGCAGGGCTTTTTCAATCCCAGCAAGCTGCAAAAATACAATTATTTGGTGAAAAGGAAAAAAGCCGCTGAATACCACTCAAACTTTTTCTATGAGAAACAAAAACGGAACAAAGCAATTCTTCCTTCTCCTGTTTTCCAATCAGAAAGCACGCAATTATTTTCATTTTTTATATTTTTGCAGCAAGATTAAAGATAAGAATTTCAATTGATTCATTTTAAATTTAACAACATGGAGGAACTTTTTAACTCTGCATCCAATATTTCATGGGATGTATTTCTAAGCAAAGTCGTTGATCTGGGAACTTCTTTCGGCTCCCGAATCATCGGAGCGGTTATTATTCTGATCATTGGCCGTTGGCTGATCCGTAAAATCAACCGTCTGGTGGCAACCGTATTGGAAAAAAGGCATGCTGAAGCTTCTTTGGCTTCATTTGTTAAAAGTCTGGTCAAAATCACCCTCAACTTCTTATTGGTAATTGTGATTATCAGTAAGCTAGGCATCGAGGCGAGCTCATTCATTGCTCTTTTTGCTTCTGCCGGTGTTGCCATTGGTATGGCATTGAGCGGAACACTGCAAAACTTTGCAGGCGGAGTAATGATTTTATTGTTCAAGCCTTTTAAAGTCGGAGATGTCATTGAAGCCCAGGGACAAAGCGGAGCCGTGAAAGAGATCCAAATTTTTAACACCATTATCTCTACCCCGGATAATAAAATCATCATCATTCCCAACGGAGGATTATCCACCGGTATTACCAAAAATTACTCCAAAGAAGCCACCCGCCGAGTGGATTGGGAATTCAGTATCGGTTACGGCGACAACTATGACAAAGCCAAAGCTGTTCTGGAAAAACTGATTACGGCTGACCAACGTATTTTAAAGGATCCGGCTCATTTCATCGCCCTGTCTTCATTGGGAGCAAATTCCGTAAACATCGTTGTACGGGCATGGGTAAACGCTGCTGATTACTGGGGCGTATTTTTCGATATGAACGAAAGTGTGTATAAGACTTTTGAACAAGAAGGACTCAATATCCCGTTCCCGCAAATGGATGTACATTTAATTCAGTAATACATTCACAAGGATTAACGGCAATATCTGCCGTTAATCTTTTTCTTTTCTTCAAAAAATCCCGGTTAAAATAAACTTCCCTCCTCTATCCCCGTTAAAACCATTGTTTAACTTAAAACGAAAAACAATGGAAACAGTTGAAAATTACAGAAGTTACAAGTATTGGTGGCTCATGCTCATCATTGGAATCCTGTCCGTTTTCTGCGGTATATGGGTGTTCCGGAATCCGATAGAATCTTACTTTGCCTTAACTACCTATTTCTGCATCATGTTTATTCTTTTTGGTATCAATGAAATTGTCCACGCTTTCGCCAATCAAAGATACAGGAATTGGGGCTGGGGACTGGCCACGGGAATCATCGATGTGATCATCGGGTGTATTTTTTTAGCCAATCTGGAATGGGCCATTGACATACTCCCCTACGCAGTGGGTTTCATACTGATGTTTTTAGGTATCGATTTCATTGGATGGTCCACTCAGATGCAGTCTTTGAAAGTCCGCAACTGGGGATGGGTATTGACAGGAGGTATTCTAACCCTTATTTTTTCTTTCCTCATCATCTTCCATCCTTTGTTCGGGGTATTCAATATCATTATATGGACAGGCTTAGCCTTTATTTTCGGAGGGATTTCGGCCATTATGTTTTCTCTGGCATTACGGAAATAAGAGCCATATAGAGAGGGGAATACACGAGAGTGCATCTCCCTCTTTCTTTTTATAACAGGTAGTAGCCCAAAAAAGTAATCAAAAAACCAATCAGTACAGAAGTTATCAGTACCGGAAAGACGAATCTTTTATATCCCCTTCCGGCAGCAATAACCAGCGGCAACACAAGTGCCAGCGTTACGACAGCTCCTTTCATCCACCAATGCACCCCCGGAAGAGTAATACGATAAATCACCCAAGGCATCATGAAATAAAACAGGAAGAGGGCAAAAACCCAATATTTATCCGCTTTTTGCCTCAATAGTGGAATGATTCCGATAAATCCCGCCACCATACCAATTAATATTACAATCAAATTCCCTTTCATCATTCACTCATTTTATTTTTCATCCATCCAGACGAATCCGCCTTTCAAATCAGCGGTAATTTTAGTATCCTGCCGAAAGATTCCATATACTCCCGAGCCGCTTCCCGTCATGGAAGCATACAAAGCCCCGGCTTCATACAGAGCCATTTTTGTCCTTTTGATTTCCGGATGTTCCGCCAATATCATTTTCTCAAAATCGTTCCCTATTTTCATCTGCCATTTCTCGATGGCCAATCCGGGGAGGCGATGCAGATTGTAAGGAGCTTCACAAGGCACAATACCCCGGTAGGCTTCTGCCGTAGACACTTCACAATCGGGCTTTACGATAACAATTTTATAGTTTTCCAGGGACAAGGCGATTTCTTCCAGTATCTCGCCTCTCCCCCCCACAAATGCAGGTGTATTTTTGATGAAAAACATACAATCGCTCCCCAAGCGGGAGGCATAGTTGATAAGTCCCCGCTCCGAAATTTTCAAATCAAAATAAGTATTAAGCAATTTCAGCATAAATGCCGCATCGGAGGAACCGCCCCCCAATCCCGCACCATACGGAATCAATTTATGCAATTTCACCTCTACTGCAGGCAAGTCGTAAGCGGCTGCCAGCAACTTATAGGCTTTTACAACTAAGTTCTTTTCGGCAGCGCAATCCACCGGAATTCCTGTGTTCTGAAATACACATATCCCCTTCGGTTTGTTTATCTGATTAACTTCCAAGACATCAGCCAGGGCTACCGGATAAAACACAGATTCCAAGTTATGAAATCCGTCCGGTCTTTTTCCGGTGACGTACAAACCCAAATTAATTTTAGCATTCGGATATACCAACATGATTTTCTAATTTCTGACCTGTTCACTTCCTCCTCCTTCAAAGTGGTAACTTCCGGTAAGAGTTGAAAACAAAAGTATAATTAAAAAATAAGAATCTGAAATTATTATCCCGCCAATTGAACCGCTCCCGCCACAAAAATATATCCCTCACCCTATCGGCATGGCGCTTTCACATGAGATTTTCTATCGATTCCTGCGCAATTACGATTTAGGAGCGAACCAACGGCATCCGGAAGCACAATTAATGTTTCGCTACGACGCTTTTCATTTTTTACCCCCTTTCAACTCTTCAAGTTTTTTCGTATCTTTGCGGAGATATAAGTAAATATTAAAACTCAATACTCATGAAAAACAAATTCATACTTCTGTTTTTTCTGCTTCTCTCAGGTCTTTTTCTGACTGTTAACGGCCAGACAGTAAAAGAACTCACTACACAGGAATTCAAAGACCAAATCTGGAATTACGATAAAAACAAAGAGTGGAAATTCGAGGGGAAAAAACCTGTTATTATAGACTTGTATGCCACTTGGTGCGGCCCTTGCAAGCGGTTGGCCCCTATTCTCTCCGATATTCAGAAGGACTACGGCAACAAAATCCAGATTTACAAGGTAGATACGGACAAAGAAAGAGAATTGGCTCGGCTGTTCAACGTAAGCAGCATACCTTTGATGGTTTTTATACCCCTCAAAGGCGATCCTTTTTTGGTATCCGGTTTGCGCCCGAAAGAGCAATTGGTACAAATCATCAATGAAAAGCTGATTGCCTCTCCCGCCAATAAAAAATAATATCCTAAAATCGTTTCATCTTCCCTGCAATCTCGGGAGAACATTTTTGTATATATTTTTTGAAATATCTATTTTTGCCCCCTCAAAAAATAGCTATCTTAAATTATATTTTCAAAACAAAAAGGGATGATGAAAAGAGGTTTTTCTACCAGCCTATTCGTTTTGGCTGGTATTTTTTTATTATCGGTCAGTTGTGATGATGACAAAACATCGCTGCCCGAAGGAGGAGAAGGTGTGAATGAATTTCCTGTCACACTGACAGAAGCGGATTATAACCCAGACAATACGTATTATCTGCTGAATGACGATGAATCCCCGGACGTCTTCTTTGACGCAAGTCAGCGGAATTTCTATGTCACCCAGCCTTTGCAAATCCAGATGGATGACGAGCACAATTTCCAGCTCCGTTTTTACAGCCCCAGAGCCCTGAAAAACGTCACCATTTGGGCCACGATAGACGGTTACGAACAAGAGTTCAAATTTATGTCTCTTGAAAAGGTCATGCCGTTCCAGCAACTCCGGGTGCATATTCCTTTCGCCACCGAAGACATAACAGCCTATACCCGCAAAGGGAAAAAAATTCAGATCATGGCTAACCCGTATCTGATGAAAGAGAACATTACATTTACCATTGAATGCAATGATCCTTATTGGAAAAAACTGCAATCCATCCGTTGCAAATGGCATATTTCTTTCGGCAGATACAGCGATACTCACCAGAACTGGCGCTACAAGATGAAAGCTTCACACACACGCGAAGCCGTAGCAATTGCGCTGAACATGAGTTATATGTTTTCCTCTGAGCGATTTAAAAACGCACTGCATGATTTCGGTCCCCTGCACAGTAACAACGACAAAAATATCATTGACAAAGATGCCCTGCTGACGAAAGCAATTAACCACCGCGGATTGGTTTTCGGCTACACAACAGGAGTCATGGGATTGGGAGGCGGAACCACTTTCGGTATACATGAATCCTGTTATCTGGAACACTATGCCGATGACAAAAGTATTACAGAAACCATCTACCATGAATTTGCTCACTGCCTGGGGTACGGTCACAACGGTAATATGACATACGAACAAACGGGACCAGGATGGGTCTCTTTATGCAATAAGGTATATGTCGATTTATCACTGGATAAGGAACTTCCCGTTTACTCCCGCCGTTTCATGCACACCCGCAGGAATAAAAACAGGTATTTTGACGATATATACGTGACCTCCAAATACATTATCGAAGACCCGGAACTGGACGCCCTTGACGGCGGATTGTCCCCGCTGCAAGGAGAAACGGATTTAGGCGGAAATAACGGAAATCCGGTCAGATTCAAACTGGATTATACGGACGTACCCGGAGCTACAGCCTCCACGTTCCGTCCCAAAGACGTATATGTATACGGTGATACACTGTATGTCGTAAACGACGCTGACAACAATTACAGTTTAGAAATATTCAACATTGCTGACGGTACGAAAAAACATGTGGCAAGCATTAAGGAATGGGCACAGGGAGAAACGACAGAGAAGTTTGCAGGCCGTCCGAATGGCGTCACGCGCGCCAACGGCAAGATTTATGTCACCCATGAAAACAGCCGCACGGAAATTTTCGATGCAATAACCCACCAATTCTATACCTGTATCGGTACTGGCAGTTGGGGTACAGGTGCATCCCAAACCGTTCATGCTTTTGACGTGTTGCTCCACAAAGGACTTATCCTGATTCACGATAAACGCACTATTGTTGCTGTGGAAGAACGGATACTGGAAGCTGGAAAGACACCACGCATATACATCCGTTTCGAAGGAGTAGGCGAATCAAACGGTACCTATGGCATGGCTGTGGAAGAAGAGAGCGGATTGCTCTATTCCGTTCATCCCTCAAAACGTATTGATGTATTCAACCTCACCGACATACACGAAGGTACTACCCTTAAACGCACGAGGCAGATGGCTTATAAAAACAATCCTTATGCCCTGGAATTCCACGACGGGAAACTGTATGTCAGTTCCAACGGCGAGGAAAAATTTTGTGAAGTCAACCCAAAAACGGGAGATATTCTCAAGAACCACACTGTTATCGGAGATATCACCCTGGACACTCCGGAAAAGTTCTGCATCCGCCGGAACACATTGTTCATTACCGACCGGACGAAAAACGGGGCATGCGTATACGCGATTCCCATGAGTGAAGTAAAATAAAAGTGAAGTGAAACAAATGACAATCGCCTAAAACAAATGAATATGAAATTATATACTTACCTTCTGCTAATATTATTGGGAACACTAAACATACGATGCAGCAAAGACGATGACAATTCATCCGGTTTAGATAACGGAGAGTACACCAGCCATTGGTACTACTCTTACGAAGCAACACAATTGCTTACAGCAGCAACTTTCGGAATGGAAACCGTAGAAGATTTTATTCCTTATACCGTAGCCCACATAGGAGACACACTTTTTATCGCCAACACCGGCAAGGCAGGACACAGTCTGTTGGTGTTCAGCCAAAAGAAAGGCGAACTGCTCGGCACGCTGAAAGCATGGCAGTTTAATAACGAAGAAAAAAGTTTCACGAGTCCGATAGACGCTATTATAGCAGCAGGCAACCGTTTGTATGTGGCCGAACGCCAGTCGTGTATACATGTATTCCAATTACCCGACCTGAGTTACCTTACCTGCATCGGTAACGGGAAATGGAGCGGACCCGTATTTCAGGCACAGGCACTTACCGTCAAAGACGGACTCATCTTTGCCCGCGACAAAAACGGACAGGTCAGTATTTATAAAGAATCGGACGCCACAACGGAAAACTATCAAAAAACACAACGCTATCGGCAGGCTTCCGCCAACGGCAGTCCGGGAAATAACGCTTTTGCCCCCCACTATATGGAAGTCAACGCAGAAGGAAATATTCTGCTCACGGACTACGAAGGGAAGAAAATACGGGTACTTAATCCAGCATTGGTCAATGACGATTTTAAAAACGGAACCTCCATCGACCTCGACGATCAGGCTCTGATGCTTGATTTTAAACCCAAGACATTTGCCGTGTGCGGCGAACGTTGGTATGCCACAGGCGACAACGACGCCATTAATATATATGACAGCCAGCAAAAAGAATGGATCAAAAAATTGAAAACCATCAAAGGATACGTGTTCTCCCAACCTGCCCGTATTTATACCCAAAGCGATTCCGTATTTTGGGTTTCGGACATTCACAATGCCAAAAGGACATTGGTGAAAATGGTTGCACACAAGGGAGAAATACGCGAGTAAATCATATAAGGCACACTGATGCCTGAATAGGTTGTTAAGCCCGTCTGGTAATACAGACGGGCTTAATTGTTATTTATTAGCTCATTTGCACTTTTCAAAAAAACACACCCTCTCCGATTTCCTTTCCCCAACAAAACGATCGTTTTTCTAAGCAATCCGAAGAGGAGGAAACTACCAAGACATATCAGAAACAAGTTTCTGACTTAAAAACACTTAGAATATAAAAAAAAACGTACCTTTGGGAGACGTAATAAAAAATGCCGCACCATTTAAACGATCGTTTTTTCTGTAATGTAAATACCTGATTTTCATTACAGAATTCGTTCAAATAATACACCATAAAAATACTTGTACCCGTACAAGGAGAAAGAGGTCAGGCATTCGGCAAACCCAAGTAAGAAGCTATGTTAGAAAGATTACAATTCATAGATCAGGAACTTTTTTTATTTTTAAATAGCCTGCATTCCGGTTATTGGGATCAGTTTATGTGGATTTTCACGGCAAAACTGCCCTGGATACCCATGTATGCCGCTATTTTATACGTGATATGCAAAAATATGCGTCCCTCCGTAAGTTTATTGGCTGTAATCTCTATTGTATTGACAATCGTATACGCTGACCAGATATGCGCTACACTGATTCGTCCATTAGCAGAACGCATGCGCCCCTCTAATCCAAACAATCCCATTTCAGAATGGGTACATATTGTTAACGGAAAACGGGGAGGAAGATATGGCTTTCCCTCCTGCCACGCCGCCAATTCTTTTGGGCTGGCCTTCTTTGTCATGCTACTGTTCAAAAACAGGCTGCTTACACTCTTCATTCTGCTTTGGGCTGCACTCAACTCCTATTCCCGCATATACATCGGGGTGCACTATCCCGGAGACCTCATCGCCGGGATGCTGGTGGGACTAAGCGGAGCCGTGCTTATGTATAAACTTTATTGTTACGGCCTGCGCCGTTTCATCAATAACGACCTTCATCCCCGATACCCCATGCAATACAGTTACGTGATTATTCTAACCGGGTGTATTACGGTATTTCTGATAGCCTTACATCCCATTTATCACGCCTGACACCTCGCTATTCTTTCTTGCCGGAACGTCTGACCCATAGTTTATCCACCCGGATATCATCCATATCCGTGACTTCAAAGTGCAGCTCCCGATAAGAGAAGCTATCACCTTTCTGAGGTACCCGTCCCAATAAGTACATCGCCATTCCGCTCAATGTTGTAAAATTCTTATGCCCGATGTCCTCATACAAAAGGATATCCATCTTATCCATAAAATCACCAATGTGCATCTTTCCGTCTACCAGCCAGCTGCCGTCAGAACGTTCCACAATTTCCGGGACCTCTTCTTCATCCTCTTCCAATATATCCCCGAATATACTTTCCGTCAGGTCATGCAGGGTCAATATGCCAATCACATCTCCATACTCATTCACCACCACTCCAAATTTGGTCTTATATTTTTTAAACAATTCCAGCACTCGGGTAGCCTGCAAATTTTCCGGAATAAACAAAGGTTCCTGCACTACCGGACGTAAATCGAATTTCCCTCCTTTTCCCAGCAATCCGGCCATATCTTTTACGGAAACCATTCCCAGACATTTATCCAAAGTCGCTTCACAAAGCAAATATTTACTGTAACGCTCTTCACCGATAACAGCAAGCACCTCTTCCCTGGACATTCCCGTATCAAGATAAACAACCTCCTTACGGTGGGTCATCAGTTCTCCGGCTCGCTTATCTCCGAAACGGAATACATCCCTGAGCATTTCCGTTTCACTCCTGTCTATCACTCCCTCCTGGGAACTCCGGTGCAGAATAAATTTCAATTCCTCTTCTGTTATCGGACGGTCCTCTCCGGTACGTATACCCAACATCTTATTAATCAAACGGGTGGATACACTGAGAAACCAGACAAAAGGCCAAGTGATTTTCGTCAACACACACATAAACGGCGTAAAGGTAACAGCAAGCTGTTCCGGACGGTTCAAAGCCAGCGACTTAGGTACCAGTTCCCCAATAATCAAAGAGAGATAGGTAATTCCGCCAACAACCACAATCATAGCCAGTTTGCCCGCATACACTTCCAGCGCAGGAATTTTTTCAAACAAAGGCTGTACATCGTCGGCTAAGGTCGTCCCTCCATAAGCACCGGAAACAATACCTATCAGGGTAATACCCACCTGTATGGTCGAAAGAATTTTTTCAGGTTCCTCCAAAAGCCCCAAAACCCGTCCGGCCTTTTTGCTTCCGTTTCGGACCATCGTTTCCAAGCGCGCTTTGCTTGAAGAAACCAAAGCAATTTCATACATGGCGAACACACCATTCACCAACAACAAGGCGAGAATAATAAGAATTTCCATAAAACACGAAATTACAGCAACAGCTTTTGACTAATTTCGGGGTTGTACGTTAAAATAAACGTTCTGTTTTATCGTGTCAATGTATTTTTGTAATTTTTCTCTTTCTATCCCGGCATCATTTCCCATGATCCACAAAGGCAACTCCTCTCCCGACGGTCTGTATGAAGGCTGCATGTATGTTTTGTCCAACACTTCATAACCGTTTCTCCGATAATAATTTATTCGCCGCACAGAGAGATCGGTAAGCGGAGGTTCCACCTCCAGCAAACACACTCCAGATAAATTTTCCCCAATATATGCCAATACCTGCTGGCCAATTTTCCGGTTTCTCATCCGGGCATAAACAGCCAGATGTTCCACATAATAAAAGTCCCCGAAATCCCAATATACCAATAAGCCAGCCAACTGTCCCCCTTCTTCCACTGCATTCAAATGCATACGAGGGCAACTAACAATCATCTCCTTCCATTGACTGATGTCCCGCCGTTCCGCTTCCGGAAAAGCCTCTTCATACAATTTTTCCAATTCTGCCACCCGAGAATCTTCAGCAGAGCAGATTCGGTGTAATTCTATCATTTTCTGTGTGTTATTTAATCATTTTACGCTTTCCCCCAAAAACGGTTCACTTGTCCAAAGATATAAGAAAAACAACAGATTACATAAATCGATATATTTTTCATGAAATAATTTGGATAAATAAAAAAAACGCTCTATATTTGCACTCGTCAAACAGAGACAAGATGTTTGAATAAGATTGCGGGGTGGAGCAGTGGTAGCTCGTTGGGCTCATAACCCAAAGGTCGTCGGTTCGAATCTGGCCCCCGCTACAAAATGAAAGTCAGCTGAAAAGCTGGCTTTTTTTATACTCCTCTCCTCAACAACTTAAAAATAAAAACCCAGATTGAAATAGAAATTCACCTTTTCCGTCATATCTGACAGATTGAACACAACATCCACAGGACCAATGGCCCAATCATAGGAATACCCGATGCCGCCTCCCAAAACTCCTTTTTTCTTCAAAATATCAAAAAAATTGTCATTCTGAAAAGCGTAATTCCCCACCAACGAGAGATAATGCCGGGCTCCCATCCGTTGCCGGAAATGTAGTTTTCCCGCTAACACAGCATTATCAAACAATTCTACATGATGGATTCCCCAAAAAGGCAATTGCTGATTCATGTAACGTCCGACAACATTGCCTCCCACATAATTCAAGTAAGGATAAGGTACGTTGTGTCCTATCAATACCCGTCCATAAACCGACGGCAGAAATTTAAAACGGTTGGTCAGTGAAATAACTCCTGTAAAGTCAGCAGCAAGCGCCGAAAAAGGAGTACGGTTATCGTATCGGATAAAATTATCCGTATAGAGTGAATAAGAGGCCCTAAACGAAACCCCTTTCGTCGGATAATAGCGTCTGTCGTATGTCTCCAAATGAGCCAATCCGTAATAAGAGATAAACCCCTCCGATTTTACATCTATATATTGTCCCTCCGTCCGAACCAGGAAATCATCATAATTAAAATACTCATACCGCATCCCCCATTGAAATTTGAAATTCCGAATATAAAAATCCGTCAGGCTCACCTCACCCTTATGGTAGCGGCAAGTTGTCCCGTTTATCTTATCCCCGCCTGCATATAGACCGAAATCATTATACTTAAACATATACGTCAGATTCAGTTTATGCCAGAAAGGATTTTCAAAGGAATAATCCAGACGGACAAACGGACTTTTGCTCAACCGGGCTGTCAGTTCAAAACGAGAACCTTTCATCGCCCGGAAATTCAAACGGGTGTTCAGCAAAATAGCCGCCATTTCCTCCGAATCGAAACGCACTCCCAAACTGAGTTCACTCATTTCACGCTGTTGCAGGTTCAATTCCAAATCATACACCGGACCGCCAAGTAAACGATAGGTTACACCACTGAACAACTTCGTGCCGTACAAACGGGTTATCACCTGATGAATCTCCTTGCGTGTCATCAGTCGGTTATCTTTCAGGCGAATAATTTTCCTTATCCAATCCTGATCTTTCTCCGAAATCCCTTTCAGATGAATATCCCGGATCCAAAAAGTATCTTGAACAACTCCTCCCTCCGGAGAACGTCCCCCCTGCAATGAATCCAATCCCAATTCCCGTTTCAGTTCCATCAGCTCATCCCATTTCAACAACGCCGCCTTTCCCCCACGCACCAACAGAGTATCAATGGCTTCTTTGTTAAAACTGGCAGCCGAGTATCCCCGCACATCCGGACGGATATACAAATCCGTCATGGCTTTATTGGCTTCAAATTTATTAAGACACATCAAGTTTATCAACTGCCCCATAATCCCCGGCAACGTATTCAATGCTCCCGCCTCTTTCAGATCCGACTGCACATCCACTCCGATAATAACATCCGCCCCCATCGCTTTCGCCACATCCGCTGGAAAATTATTGACAATGCCTCCATCTACCAGAACCATTCCATTGATCCGAACCGGAGTAAAAGCCCCCGGAATAGCCATGCTGGAACGCATGGCCTGTGCCAGCAAACCTTCTCTTAGCACGACTTCTTTTCCCGTAACCATATCTGCCGCCACACAGGCAAAAGGCACAGGCAGCGAAGCAAAATCAAGGGAATCGTGATAACCGACTGTCAAATCGGAAAACAGATTATAAATATTCTGCCCGCTGACAAAACCCGCAGGCATGCGTTTGTCTCTATCCTTGCCAAAAGAGAAAGACAATACATATTTTTCAGCCATCTCCTTTTCCGAAAAAGAAAGTTTATCACGGACCAATCTGTCACTCAAGAGATAGGACCAATTTTGTCTGCGTACCAAACTGTCCAAAGCCGTCCCGTCATATCCAATGGCATACAATCCCCCCACAATAGACCCCATACTGGTCCCCACCACAATATCCACCGGGATCCCGGCTTTTTCCAACACTTCTATGACTCCAATATGAGCAATCCCTTTGGCACCTCCGCCACTTAACACCAGCCCTACTTTTTTCCTTTCTGCATGTAATTCTGGTAACAGGCAAAGACAAAACACAATCCACAACCAATATCTACGCATACGACAAATTATTTATCACATCCCCGAAAGCACCCCCTGCTTTCTGCATATATCCCTCATCATTCCCTTGCACTGCAACAAACATGCCAATCCACAATTAGCTGCTAACAGCTTTAGTTTAATCAAACTATAATTGCAGACCAAACACCCTCAAATATATCCATTTTTTCATCATATTGCTCATTTCACCCACCCTTAACCCAACAATTCTTCTTTATCCGTTCTCGCTTTACAGAATTTTCAACGTACAAATGCTGCAAAAAAATATTAAAACCCAAAAAGTTTTTCAATTTCATTCATCTACATAAAACACTCTACCCAAGCAAATTACAAATAAATTCATATTTCACGTACTGTAACAAGAAAGAGTTATCCTGATTTTTTAATACTATTTTATATACTCCGGAAGTCATTCTCCGTAATACCCCTCATTCCCGCTTATTTTCACCATTTTTCAAATAAAAATAGCCGGGAGAAAGAAACCATAACTTTTAGGTAACGTTATAACAAGAAACTAAACCAAAGAAAAAAGATGAAAAAGAGACTTTTAATGCTGTTGATTGCTGCGACTCCTTTAATGTCGTTTGCTCAGGAAAGTACGGCACTGATCGTACAGGAGAAAAACACCTCATGGAGCGGATATGTAACCAATCGTTTCTGGGACAACTGGTTTATATCCATCGGTGCCGGTGGTGAAGTTTATTTCGGCCAAAACGATTCCCAGGGCAAATTCGGAAAACGTATTGCTCCCGCCTTTGATTTTTCTGTCGGTAAATGGTTTGTCCCGACCCTCGGTCTCCGTGCCCAGGTAAGCGGTTTCAAACTGAGAGGATACACTTACGATCCCAACAACATGTATGTAAGCGGTGGCCCGGATAAAGACGGATTGTTCAAACAAAGCTGGAAACAATTTAATGTACACGGCGACGTATTACTTAACTTATCCAACTGGATCGGAGGTTATCGTTATGACCGTTTTTATGAAGCTATTCCCTATTTGGGTTTTGGTATCATGCACGCTTGTACTTCAGCCGATAACAACGTTTTCACGGCAAATGCCGGTTTAATCAACAAAATGCGTCTGTCTGACGCTTTCGACTTAAACGTTGAAATCAGAGGTTCCGTATTTGAAAAGAAATTTGCCGGCGAGCCCGGAGGTAAAAGAGCCAACGGTATCCTGACCGTAACCGCCGGCTTCAGCTATAAATTCAAAAACCGCGAATTCAAACGGAACATCCCGGTTGAACCGGTCGTAATGGCAGAAGATATTGCCTGGGCTGCAACGGCAAAACAGTTGGAAACCACACAGGCTCAACTGGCAGACCAGATTGCTTACAACAATCAGCTTAACAACGAATTAAACCGCGTGAAAGCAGAAAAACAGGCTGTGAAAGTTGAAAAAGAAGTCATAGCTGCCCCGAGAGCCATCTTCTTTAACATCAATAAATCCAATATCACTGCAAAAGACAAAGTAAACCTGGAATATCTGGCAGAACAAATGAAGGCCAATCCAGACAAACGCTACACCATTGTCGGATATGCAGATAAAGCCACCGGTACTCCCGAATTTAACCTGAGACTCAGCCAGAAACGGGCAGAAAATGTATACAATGTCCTGACCAAAGACTTCGGTGTAAACCCGAGCCAGCTGAAAGTGGAATACAAAGGCGGTGTCAGCGATCTGTTTGACGGTAACTCACTCAACCGCGTAGCCATTATCGAATAATTATAGTTATCCCGCTGAATTTCAGTTCAGCAAGCCAAAGAGAGGAACTTTCCAGAAGTTTCCTCTCTTTTTTATTTATATCCCCTTTCCTGTTCCGGAAACACGTCCGCATTTCATCTCTCCGGAGATAAATTTCCGCAAAATTTTAGCCATTCTCATTTATTAATTTTAATTTCGTTGCCCAAAGAACGTACGACAATTTTTAAACCTATTAATCAATATAAGTATGGCAGAATTCAAATACCAGGAACCGTTTCCTATTGAAAAGGACACGACCGAATACCGGCTTTTGACAAAAGAATATGTGAAAACGGTAGAGTGTGACGGACGAAAAATATTAAAAATAGAAAAAGAAGGCCTTGAATTGTTGGCAAAGGAAGCTTATACCGATGTATCGTTCTATCTGCGTGCTTCCCATTTACAGAAATTAGCGGATATTTTAAAAGATCCGGAAGCCAGCGACAATGACAAATTCGTAGCCCACACTATGTTGTTAAACCAGGTAGTCTCTGCCGAAGGTGAACTTCCGACCTGCCAGGATACCGGAACTGCAATCTGTATCGGTAAAAAAGGAGAAAACGTATATACCGGATGCAATGACGCCGAAGCCATCAGCAAAGGTGTCTTTGAAACCTACCGGGATCGCAACTTACGTTACTCCCAGGTAGTTCCATTCACAATGACCGAAGAGAAAAACAGCGGTTGCAACCTGCCGGCACAGATTGACCTGTATGCCACACAAGGCAATAAATATGAATTCCTGTTCATCACTAAAGGAGGCGGTTCGGCCAATAAAACCTTCCTTTATCAGCAGACCAAAGCCCTGCTGAACGAAGAAACCCTAACGAAATTCATTTCCCAGAAAGTACTGGATTTGGGTACTTCAGCCTGTCCTCCCTACCATTTAGCCGTGGTGATCGGAGGTACTTCGGCAGAAGCCAACCTGACAACAGTAAAAAAAGCCTCTGCCGGATATTACGACCACCTGCCCACTTCCGGAAACGAAGGCGGACGAGCATTCCGAGACTTGGAATGGGAAGAAAAAATTCTGAAAATATGCCGGGAAAAAGGCATAGGAGCTCAGTTTGGAGGCAAATACTGGGTACACGATGTACGTGTTATCCGACTTCCGCGCCATGCAGCCTCCTGTCCGGTAGGCATCGGTGTTAGTTGCAGCGCCGACCGTAACATCAAAGCCAAAATCACAGAAGAAGGTATATTCCTGGAACAATTGGAAAAAAATCCGGCACGTTTTCTGCCGGCAGAAACTCCGGCCCTTGCCCCAGCCATAAACATCGACCTGGACCAACCCATGGAAAACGTACTGGAAGAACTGAAAAAACACCCGGTAAAAACCCGTCTGAATCTCTCCGGAACATTAATTGTTGCCCGGGATATTGCACATGCCAAAATCAAACAGATGCTGGATGAAGGCAAACCCATGCCGGAGTATTTCAAAAATCATCCGATATACTATGCCGGACCGGCAAAAACACCGAAAGGCATGGCTTCCGGTAGCTTCGGCCCCACAACAGCCGGACGTATGGATCCCTATGTCGACCTGTTTCAAGATCACGGAGGCAGTATGATTATGGTGGCAAAAGGTAACCGCTCACAGGCTGTTACCGATGCCTGCAAGAAACACGGTGGTTTTTATTTGGGCTCTATTGGCGGACCCGCAGCCATTCTGGCTAAAAACAGCATCAAATCTGTTGAAGTAGTTGCTTTTGAAGAATTAGGTATGGAAGCCATACGCAAAATCCGAGTAGAAAATTTCCCCGCCTTTATCATTGTCGATGACAAAGGCAACGATTTTTTTGCCGAATGGGCACATTAATCAAAAGCTAACAGACAGAAAAGGTAAAAAACCGTCATGGTTTTTTACCTTTTTTCTTGCACACCTGTTCTTTTTCTGTGCAAAATTTCATCTTTTTTTTGCACACCTTCCTTCTCTTTGTGTAAATATCTCATTTATTGACAAATAACTATTGTTATCTCGCTTTTATGTTTTTACTTTGCAGCACTCACACTACAACAATAAAATATTATGTCAATAAATTTATCCTATGCACACGGAATTTCCGATATTCCGTTAAAAGGGGAAACCATCGGCCAGAATCTAAGACAGATTGCTTCCGTCTTTCCCCAACGGGAAGCCTTGGTCTCCCCTTATCAAAATTACAGGGCCACGTACAGCGAATTTCTCACCCAATGCGAACAGGTTGCCAAAGCCTTGATGGCACACGGCATAAAACGAGGCGACCGGGTAGGAATATGGTCGCCAAACCGGTATGAATGGGTCGTTGTGCAATACGCCACAGCCCTGATGGGAGCCATTATGGTAAACATCAATCCTGGATACAAATTGCCAGGACTTCGTTATGCACTGGAACAAAGCCGCATAGACCTTCTGATAGCCTCTTCCCACTTCCGGAAAACAGACTATGTAAGCATGCTGGAACAACTTAAAGCCGACTGTGCTTATCCGAAACAAACCGTCATTATTGAACAGGACTGGGAAGTTTTTCTGCAATCCGGCCACAATATCAGCGACCAACAACTGATTGAAAGGGAAGCCTCTCTACAATTTGACGATCCGGTAAATATCCAATATACCTCAGGTACCACGGGACATCCCAAAGGAGCTACACTATCCCACCACAACATCCTCAACAACGGTTTTTTCATTGGGGAACGACTGAAATACACCGAGAAAGACCGGGTATGCCTTCCCGTACCCTTTTACCATTGTTTCGGAATGGTTTTAGGCAACATGGCCATAGTCACCCACGGCGCCTGCATTGTCATTTCCGGTGAAGCTTTCGACCCGCACAAAGTTCTTGAAACGGTCGAACAGGAAAAATGCACCTCCCTGTACGGAGTCCCCACAATGTTCATTGCAGAACTGGACCTGCCTAACTTTGACCGCTTTAACCTAAGCACTCTGCGTACAGGCATCATGGCAGGCGCCCCCTGTCCTATTGATACCATGCGGAAAGTGCAGTCACTAATGAACATGAAAGAAATCTGTGTTTGCTACGGCATGACGGAAACCTCTCCCGTCTCTACAGAAAGCTGCACAGATGATCCGCTCGAGCTTCGGGTAACAACCGTTGGCACCGTACATCCCCACGTGGAGATAAAAATCATTGACCCGGAAACGGGTGCCATTGTCCCTCGCGGAACTGCCGGAGAATTCTGCACACGGGGGTACTCCGTCATGTTAGGCTATTGGGACAATCCGGAAGAAACCCGGGCTATCATTGACAACAAACGCTGGTTACATACCGGTGACATCGCCATCATGGACGAAAACGGATACGTCAGCATCGTGGGCCGCCTGAAAGACCTCATCATCCGGGGCGGAGAAAATATTTCCCCCAAAGAAATCGAAGATTTTCTGATCACCCACGAAAGCGTCTCCGATGTACAGGTTATCGGCGTATACAGTGAACGCTACGGCGAAGAAGTCATGGCATGGGTCAAACCACGCCAGGGACACCAAATCACTGCAGAAATGCTTGATAGCTATTGCCGGGGACAGATTGCCACCTTTAAGATACCGAAATACTGGAAATTTGTCGACTCCTTCCCCATGACCGTTACAGGAAAGATAAGGAAAGGAGAAATGCGGGAAATAGCGGAAAAAGAACTTAAGCTCAAATAAAACGAAAGCCGGCTGTTTGCCGGCTTCATTCCATACACGACTGGAGATAAGTCAGAATCCGATCCTTTTCATCGGGATGAAACCAACGGATTTCACCGTCCCGTTTGAACCAGGAAAGTTGTTTTTTGGCATACCGCCGGGAATTGCGCTTTATCAGACGAATGGCCTCTGCTTCATCGATTTTTCCGTCAAAAAAATCGAACCACTCTTTATATCCCACGGTATTCAAGGCATTATACTCCCGGTAAGGATACAAACTACGGGCTTCCTCCATCAAACCATTTTGCAACATCTGGTCCACCCGCCGGTTAATACGGTCATATAACTCTTCTTTCTCCCGCATCAAACCTATTTTGATAATCCGGAATCCCCGGTCTTTCGCCACATTCGTTCGGAGTGATGAATAAGGTACACCCGCCATCAGGCACACTTCCACTGCATGCAACACCCGTTTGGCATTATTCAGGTCTACTTGTTCATAAAAGACAGGATCCAACTGCTTTAATTGCAGGCGGATAGACTCCAGTCCCTCCTCTTCATAACGGTTCATCAGGCTCTGACGCAACGCCGGGTCTATGGTCGGAATGTCATCGATTCCTTTACATACGGCATCAATATACATCATTGAACCGCCAGCCATCACCACCACCTTCTGTTTTTCATGTAGTTCATGAATCTTTTCCAATGCCTGCTGTTCAAATTGCCAGGAATTATAATACGCATTAACTGACAGCGTACGGATAAAAAAATGAGGAACAGCTGCCAGTTGTTGTTCTGAAGGTACAGCCGTTCCTATCTTCATTTCCCGGTAAATCTGCCGGGAATCACAGGAAACAATTGAAGTTCCGAAAGATTTGGCAAGATCGATACTCAGATCTGTTTTTCCCACCCCGGTAGGTCCCAGTAATACAACAAGCGTCTTATCCATGCCCAATCAAATACCGGACACTCTTCTTGCCGAATTTGTGTCCGGTTTTTCCATATTCTTTATAACTTATCCAAATAATCGTCTATACTCTCATAGCGATCATCATACCTTCCTCCTCCCCGTCCGTATCCGTCTTCATCATCTCCGTAATCATCCCCCTCGTCGTCTCTAAAATCCCGCTCGTAATCATTAAATTCCTCCATAAAACTGTCGTCATACTCCTCGTCCGATTTCTCAAAACCCCAATCTTCTCCGGGACCAAAACCGCTCTGTTCAGGAATATTCCCATCACAATACACGCATACAGGCAGGATGTCGGCAGAATCGGCTATATATTCGCCGGCATACTCCACCTTAAAATATTTATTATTAAAAAAATCATAGACATATTCCAATTCTATACAACTGGGACTAATCACCTCTGCAATCGTCGTGGAATCCATCACCAACGTGTCGGACTCCTCTTCATCCTCCGACATATCCATTAAAGCGATCTCCTTTCCCCGGTTTCCCATCTTGTCTACCATATAAAACGATGCCATCTGGGAAGCATCATACTCCAGCACCTCTACAATTTTATCATGCAACTGCTGAAAAGTCTGTTCTCCGGCAATAGCAATTTCACAGCGGAATTCAGAACTGTCCGGTAAACTGATTTCAAATCTGTAATTCATGATGCGACACTATAATTACACATTATACGGCCAGGAACTTAACCCGGCTGCAAGAATACCCATAAATATCAAAATCACAAACACAATAATCAACGCCGCAATACAAATACCGATGATTCCGCATATACGACCCGCATTCAGATTTTTGTATGAAGCCTCGAAATAATTCTCAGGATTTTCCCGGTACATACGTCTGGGACTGCCGGACAATACCACGGCTATGATACCAAGAATCAATCCTACAAAACCGTAACACCAGCAAAATATCAACGATAATATACCCAACACCAAAACAAGGGTAGAATTCGGCAAATCCATTCTATTTTGTTCCATCTTTCTAATTTTAAAATAAATAAATCTGAATCATTTAATTTGTTAATTTTAGCAAATATGATATTAAAATTGTTGCCAAACAAGCAAATCCTGTAATTTTTAAACCAACCGGCTCAATTTTTTTCACACCGCAAATTTTCAATATTCCCAACACGAGGAAAGCAAGCAAGGGATAAATGGCCGGATAGGCAAAAAAAGCACCCTTCCACTCTCCTCTTAACAACAAAAGGAGCGCTGTCTGGAACCCGCATCCCGGACACTCCACACCCAGGTAATGCCTTATCAGGCAGGGCAACTGATGCGATTCTAACCATTCCAGCATATCCGGTAACTTAAAATCTGAAATTCCACAAATCTACGTTTTCCCCTGTAAACAGTTTCAATAAACATGAAAAATACAACAACATTTATACACGAACTACACGCTCCAGGATGTCCATAGCCTCTTTCACCAGCTCCATATTGGCCTGCGAGCCCATGTGTCCGATTCGGAACACTTTCCCTGCCAAACATCCGTAATTACCTCCAACCACAAGCCCGAGTGATCTCAGATTCCCATCCAGTTTTTTCCACGACATTTTCGCCGGCACACACAAAGCTGTAACTGTAGATGACAGCATGGCTCCCGGCTGGGGAAACAATTTCAACCCCATGCCAACCGAACGTTTCCTGCAATACTCAGCAACTTTATCATGACGTGCAATCACCTTGGACAACCCTTCCGCCAATATTAGTTCACACGCTTTATGCAACTGGGCTGTTCCCTGCCAATAAGGTGTGTAGGGGAAATAACGCTGTTTTACCGCCAGACGGAAAGGCTGTAAAGCATCATAACCAGCATACCCGCACTCTTCAATAATTTCCCAAGCCTTTTCACTCACAGATAAAAAAGACATATTGGCAGGAGCAGAAAGACATTTCTGTGTTCCTCCCAGACACAAATCCACATGCCACTCGTCTACCTTTATCTCACTCCCGCCAATACCGGACACCGCATCCACATACAGCAAAGGTATACCATACTTCTCCTTCAGTGCCCCGATTTTGTCCACGGGATTCACTGTACCGCTGGGAGTCTCATTCTGCACCATCGTTATCATCTTCGGCGAAAATTCACGTATCGCCTTTTCCACCAATTCAAAATCGTCAATCGATTCATCAAAACCAAACCCCACAGTCCGCACTTCACATCCCAGTGTCTCTGCCATTGTACCTATTCCATAGCCAAACAAACCGGTCGACAATGCCAACACCCGGTCACCGGGCATTAACGTACTTTTCAAAGCACTCCACAATGCCAACATCCCCTCTCCGCTCTGTATCACAACCTGATTTTTAGTACGCATAATCTTCTGCAAAGACTTTTGCACCGAAACATACAAATCCACATATTCTTTTTCCAAATCGGCAGAACCGTAATTACAGGCTGCCACATTCAAAATCTCCTGCGGCACTGAAACCGGTCCAGGCACCATAGGTATCGGATATTTTTCCATCTCTGATGAATTAAAAATAAATATGAAACAAAAAAGCAACCTCTCGTGAAGGTTGCTTTTCGTGATCCGCCTGGGATTCGAACCCAGGACCCCAACATTAAAAGTGTTGTGCTCTACCGACTGAGCTAGCGAATCGTCTTTCGTTATACGGATAAGACGGGTGCAAAGATAGGATGATTTCTTTTTTTTGCAAAAAATGAAACGAATTATTTCATACTTTTTTATCTATATCCGGATTCCTTTTTTTATTACCCACCAAAAACAAAACAAAAGAGTTTGAAAATCTGACACAATTGTCGTAACTTATACCTGAAAACAAAACAGGTGTGCTATGTTGCTTTATCACTATGAAAAAAAAGGATTATGGATATTGACCACCCTAATTATCGGTTTGGTGGTTCTTCCCCGACAATTTTCAGGAAGCAGGAATGCTTTCTTTCTACTGGAAGAAATTGTCTTACCCGATACGAGCCTGATGCAACTCCCGGAAAAAGCGCAGGCTGTTTTAGAACTAAACCAGGCAGACAGCCTTGCCCTGATTCGGATAAAAGGCATCGGTCCCTACTATGCGCACCGGATTCTGACTTACCGCAAGCGGCTGGGGGGCTTCCATGCCGTGAGTCAGCTGAAAGAACTGAATATGATCTATTTTAATGCCGATTCATCAAATACCCTACTGAAAGTCAACCCGGCCCTAATCCGGAAAAAAGATTTCCAAACCCTTACCTTTAAAGAAATACTAAGACATCCTTACCTGGAATATGAGGACGTCGTACTTATCTTCCAGGCCAAGAAAAAATATGGGACAATTGCCTACGACACCCTACAAAAACACCGGGTTCTCCCCACCCACAAACTCCGGAAAATAAAACCTTATTTCAGGTAAATTCCTTAACTTTGCCTAAATCGACAACTCACACATATATGAAAAAAATTCTGATGATTACAGGCAGTTTGGGATTACTCTTTCTTCTCCTGCTTCTTTTGCTTCCGGTATTTCTCCGCAACAATATAACCGACATTGTGGAAAAGCAAGCTGACAAATACCTTAACGCCCGACTTCACATTGAATCCATCCAGCTCAGCATGTTCAAAAGTTTCCCCGATCTGAACGTCAGCATCCGGGACATCACCCTTTCCGGCGAAAAGGAATTTGCCGGCGACACCCTTTTACATGTGCCCCTGTTCAGTGCTTCGGTAAATGTAATGTCACTTCTGAAAGGCAATAAAGTGACTGTTAACCGCCTTTTACTGAAAGACGCCCTTTTCATGCCGCAGGTAGCTGAAACAGGGCATCCGAACTGGGATATTCTCTTCCGGGATTCTGTCCCATCCTCTCCTGCTGAAAAATCACCGGACACCTCAAAAAAAGAAGATAGCGAAGAAATCAGACTCAACGATATACGCATAGAAAATCTCACTGTTGATTACAAGGATGAAGCCCGTCACACTTATGCCCGGATACATCGGTTAAACCTGGATTTATCAGGCAATTTTGCAGAAACGCAAACCCTGCTAAAAATGGAATTGTCGGCACAAGACCTCTCTTTCCGGCAAGGCCAAATCCAATGGGTCAACAACACCGACATCAGATGGCAAAGTGAAATTGCAGCCGATTTCCGGGAACAGATTTTCGATATACAAAAAAATGCCCTGTCAGTAAACGAGTTAAAACTCATTTTAAATGGACGGATAGGCATCGAAAAAGAGAAATACAATGTGGATCTCCAACTTAAAGCACCCGGCACTCGTTTTGAAAGCCTTTTGGCATTGGTACCCAAAGAGTTTCGCAACCAATTAGACAGCATCCAGACCACAGGGGAGTTTACTCTGAACGCCACCACCAAAGGAAGTTACTACACCAGGCATTTACCCCGTCTTTATGCAGAATTAGCCATCCACGATGCCAGTCTGAAATACCCCAACTTGCCGGAATCCGTCAATCATATCAACCTGGCTCTGAAAATCCACAATCCGGGAGGCCCCATTGACTCCACACAAATGGACCTGCAACAGCTTACCTTCACGATAGCAGACAATCCGTTCGCCATGAATCTGCTCCTTACCAACCCGGTCTATCCCAGCCTGCAAGGCAGTGCAAAAGGCAACATTGATTTTGCCAGTCTGAAAAAAGCCTTCCCCCTTAAAGACATCAGCATAGAAGGCAATCTATATACCGACCTCACATTCAACGGAAAATACAAAGACATTGAAAAAAAGGAATATGAAAAACTGAAAGCCCAGGGAGAAATCACAATGAATCAGATTGTAATCAGAAATACAACCTTCCCCCAAGGCATCTTCATTCCTTCGGGCAAACTCAATGTCACCCCAACTACACTTAAAATCAATGAAATAAAAGCCAGAATACTCTCTTCTGCCCTCACACTTAACGGTACGCTATCGAATTACTTGCCTTATCTGTTGAAAAAACAAACCCTGAAAGGCAATTTTTCACTCACCTCACCACTGATAAATCTGAATGAACTGATGCGTACCGATAAGAAAACTGCCTCTTCTACGGATACAATTTCACATCCGGACGAACCTTGCATGCCGGAATTGCCTGCCAATCTGGATTTACGCCTCCAAACCGACATACAAAAACTGCTTTTTGACCAACTGACAATCCAACACCTCAAAGGAAACCTCCAAATTGCTAACGCAAAAGCAACCTTTTCAGATGTCAGCATGAATTTACTCAACGGCTCCCTGCGGATGAACGGAGACTACGGGACAAGCCGCCCCCGGATTCCTCATTTCAATCTGAACCTGAACATTTCCGGAGCAGATATCCATTCGGCATACAAATCATTCTCCTTCATCCGACAAAGTCTCCCCATTGCCATGAACTGCGAAGGCAGGATATCCGCCGACTGCAAATTAGCTTCCGACCTGACTTCAAACGGAACTTTGAATCTAAAAACAACCAACGGCAGCGGATACATCACCTCCCAAAACATATTGATTAACCAGAACCCCACGATGCAGAAATTAGCCTCTACCCTCAACAATGAAGAACTTAACCGCATCAGCATCAGTGCACTGAAAATCGAATTTGAAATACAAAAAGGGAACCTGACGGTGAGACCGTTCAAAACCACGTTAGCCGGTAACCCGGCGACTATTTACGGTTATCAGAGTGCGGAAGGCAATATCGCATATAATCTCTCGCTAAACGTTAAGCGGAAATATTTTGGCAAAGACATTGAAAATGTACTAAAAAGCATCCCCGGCTCCCACAACATCGAAAACCTGGACCTGGATGTCAGAATCGAAGGCACGTTAAGCAAGCCGGAAGTAAAACCGGATTTATCCAAAGCCTTGAAAACCATCCAAAAGGAGGCTGAAAAAGAGTTGAGGAAAAAAGCCCAAAAAGGCCTTATGAAAGAATTAAACAAACTGTTCAGATAACCCTTCCTGAAGTGCCCGGATTTTATCCCGGATAATCAAATAAAAACAAGGCCATATTCAATATGAATATGGCCTTATTTTATTCATACTATTCCCGCTTCAATCGTCAAATCCCGGACGATGGAAATTTACAGCCTCCGGAAATTGTGTCTCAATATCCCGCTGTAACTGTTCCAATACCACCTGCACATGCATGATATTCTTGATAACCGGCAAAGAACAATGCTTTTTCAAAGCCTCCCAGGCCATGATAGAAATTTGTATCGCCACCAAAGCAACCTTTGCCGAACCGTTGTATTCATACTCATACATCTCCCGGTTATCAACTTCACGGCTCTGATAGCAAGAGAGCAGGGCTTTTCTTATCTTGGAGGAAATAACATCCATGTACCAATTGATTTTATCCAAAGCATCTTCTGTTTCTCTTCCTTCCGGAGAACCCAGCGTCCATTCCTTCTCGTCCAGAACAGCAAACACGTTTTCCATACATTCCTCACACAGATTTTCATAAATAATGCATACCTGAATGATCTGGGAAACAGTCTCCCCGAACTTATTGAACTCTTCATCCTGCAATACACGCTCGCAATCATCCGGCCAAAATCCTTTTTCCATGTCCTCAGCCGCATAAATATCTTCCATATCTATTCCTCTCTCCTCCGCCAAGTCGTGCAGAATTTCATAGGTAGTATCAAAGATATTCTTCAGATAAACCCACGTGGTTTCCTGTTTTGTATACAGGCTTTCTTCAAGCGTCTTTCCTAATTTTTCCTCCATCTTCTTCCCCACCACATAACTCATGCACTTTAACTTCAGAGCACACTTCTCACACCATCTGTCACAAAAATTATAAATGCCCGGCACAAAACCCGCTTCCAGCAATTTTTCTATCTCTTTTTTCGACACAACAAAAATTTTATGTTGAACAACCAAAAATTTCTTCTCTATACATTGTAACACTCACACACAACATCATACAATAAAATAATTAAAATTCTTTACAAAGATAACAAAGAAGAAGAAAGAAACAAATTTTTTAGTTAATTATCCGAATAAAACACAATCCTTTTTCAAGAAACAACATCTGTCGTCAGGCATCCTGAGGCACAGGAAACAAAAATACCATTCAGTGGGTTGTCAGCAGACTGCTATTTTTTTTATTTTACAAGCAATTTATATTTTTGCAAAACTTATATTTCTGCTATGTGGATTATCCCGGCTTTTATCTCAGCCTCCCTGTTAGGCCTATATGATGTATTCAAAAAAATTTCTCTGTCCGGCAATGCCGTGTTGCCCGTTCTCTTTCTGAACATTTTCTTTTGTTGCCTGCTTTTGTCTCCCGTTGTCATTTTATCCTGTTTTTTCCCGGACACACTTCGGAATACGGCTTTTTTCCTGTCCTCCATCCCGCCCTCCGACCATGCCTTATTACTGTTGAAAGCCGTGATTGTATTATCCTCCTGGACATTTGCCTATTTTGCAATCAAACACCTGCCTCTGACCATTGCTTCCCCTATCAAAGCCACCCAACCCGTACTTACCCTGACAGGTGCGGTGTGCCTTTTCGGTGAACGCTTGAACCTCTGGCAATGGGCAGGTATATCGTTAGCCATCGTCTCTCTGTATCTCCTCTCCTGGAACGGCAAAAGAGAAGGCATTCGTTTCAGCCGCAACAAATGGATTCTTTTCATGGTTCTGGCAATAGTAAGCGGAGCACTCAGCGGCCTGTATGACAAATTTCTGCTCACCCGCATTGACCGCATGAATGTACAGATTTGGTTCAATTTTTACCAGCTGCTTCTGATGGGCGGAATTGTACTGCTACTTTGGTATCCCGGACGCAAGCACACCACTCCTTTCAGATGGAAATGGAGCATCCCTTTCATCTCCCTCTTTTTAGTCCTCGCCGATTTCGCCTACTTCTATGCCTTAAGCCGCGCAGATGCCATGATTTCTGTCATATCCTTAGTGAGACGCAGCGGAGTCATTGTGACTTTCGTCGCCGGAGCGATTCTGTTCCGGGAAAAAAACCTGAAAGCCAAATTCATCGACCTGGTATTGGTCATTACCGGAATGCTGCTGATTTACCAAGGAACGGAATAAAACACAACCTTATTCCGCCTGCCGGATTGACAAACCAATTCGTTTGCGTTCCCGATCCACCTGAATCACCTTCACCCGGACCTGCTGGTGCAACGCAAGCACCTCTGCCGGATTGGAAATATAACGATTCGCTATTTCAGATATATGCACCAAGCCGTCCTGATGCACTCCCACATCAACAAAAGCGCCAAAATTGGTTACATTGGTGACTATCCCCGGCAACACCATACCCTCCTGCAAATCCTCTATCCGGGTAATACCTTCGGCAAAACTGAATACCTGAGCCATCCGCCGGGGATCCCTTCCGGGTTTCTTCAATTCTTCTATTATATCTTTCAGCGTCAGCAAACCTGTCTTTTCGTCTGCATACTTAGCCGGATCAATCTGACTGCACAGTTGTTCGTTCCCGATTAAATCTTTTACGCTTACCTTAAAATCACAAGCAATCCGTTCTACAATATAATAGGATTCCGGATGCACTGACGAATTGTCAAGAGGATTTTCAGCCTCTTCTATCCGCAAAAAGCCGGCACATTGTTCAAAAGCTTTCGCCCCCATACGCTTCACCTTCTTCAACTCTTCCCGGCTTTTTACCTTCCCGTTTTCACGGATATACTCCACCACATTCTCTGCCAGGGCAGGTCCCAGTCCGGACACATAGGTAAGCAGGTATTTGCTTGCCGTATTCACGTTTACCCCCACTTGATTGACACAGGATTCCACCACACGGTCCAGACTCTCTTTCAGCTTCACCTGGTCCACATCATGCTGGTATTGCCCCACACCGATGGATTTCGGATCTATTTTCACCAACTCAGCCAAAGGATCCATCAAACGCCGTCCGATAGACACAGCCCCCCGCACAGTCACATCATATTCCGGAAACTCTTCCCGGGCAATTTTAGAAGCGGAATAGACCGAAGCACCATTTTCACTGACCACAAACACCTGTACTTTCCGGTCGTAACGAAGATTCTGAATAAATGTCTCCGTTTCCCGTCCTGCGGTACCATTACCGATAGCAATCGCCTGGATATTATATGTGGCAACCATATTGACAATCTTGGTCGCCGCCTGCTTATAAGCACTGTGAGGCGGATGCGGATAAATTGTTTCATTGTGCAGCAACTGTCCCGTTTCATCCAGACACACCACCTTACACCCCGTACGGAATCCGGGATCTATACCCAATACCCGTTTATTCCCCAATGGCGGTGCCAACAACAGTTGCCGTAAATTTCCCGCAAACACCCGAATAGCTTCGTCATCGGCTTTCTGCTTGAAAAGGAGCAGGTTTTCAGACTCGACCGAAGGAAAAAGCAAACGCTTATAAGCATCTTTTACAGCCACTTTCACCTGCCGTGAAGCGTCATTATCATTCTTCACAAAAATACGTTCCAGCCCTTCCAACGTCTGTTCATCATCGACTTCAATCCCGACTTTCAGTATACCTTCGGCTTCTCCCCGGCGTATTGCCAGCATCCGGTGAGAAGGACAACGCTTCAGTGGTTCCCGGAAATCAAAATAATCCGTATACTTTTCCCCCTCTTTCTCTTTTCCCTTCACCACTTTCGACCACACAAAAGCCTCTCTTTCCACTTGCCGGCGGGTACGGTTACGCGCGGCCTCGCTCTCATTGACCCACTCTGCAATGATGTCCCTTGCTCCCTGCAAAGCTTCAGCTTCATCCTTAACTTCACCTTTGACAAAACGGGTAGCCCGTCCCTCCACATCGCCGTTTTCCTGTTTCATCAGAATAGCCGCCAACGGTTCCAACCCTTTTTCCTTCGCCTTAGCCGCCCGCGTTTGTCTTTTCGGTTTGAAAGGAAGATAAATATCTTCCAGCGTCTGCAAATCCTGACATTCGCGAATCTGTTGTTCCAGCCGGTCTGTCAGCTTTCCCTGCTGACGGATAGTCTCCATCACACTTCCCTTTTTCTTCTCCAGTTCCTGAAAACGGACATACATTTCCCGGATTTCCGCAATCTTTACCTCATCCATATTACCGGTCATTTCCTTCCGGTAACGGGCTATAAAAGGAATCGTCGCCCCCTCCTCTGTCAGATGAATCAGATGACGTATATACTTCTGCTCTATTCCGGTCTTCCCGGCAAGAAACACTACCGGATCTATAAAAAATTCCATTGCATCAAATCATTAATATCACAACGGCTCTATGTCCCGCCGCTGAAAACAAATAAAAAGACAAAATCGGGAACAAAGATACAAGTTCTGGAGTTTATTGCTTACCTTTACGGACAAAAGTTAAACATTCCCGAAAGGAATCCAGACCATTTGCCATTTTCATCTATGATCCGGATAAAAGACATACAGAAAAGTTACGGAGAACTCCAGGTTCTAAAAGGCATCAACCTCTGTGTCAACGAAAAAGAAATAGTTACTATCGTCGGTGCCAGCGGAGCCGGTAAAAGTACCCTGCTCCACATCATCGGTACACTGGACACTCCGGACAAAGGGGAATTGTGGTTTGATGACATACTCATCTCTTCCCTTTCCTCCAACAAATTGGCCACATTCCGCAACAACAATATCGGATTCGTCTTTCAATTCCACCACCTTCTTCCGGAATTTACAGCATTGGAAAACGTATGTATTCCCGCCTGGATAAAAGGGGTTCCAAAGAAAACAGCTGAAAAAAAAGCTATGGAATTATTGGAACTTATGGGACTGAAAGAACGTATCTTTCACAAGCCGAACGAGCTGTCGGGAGGGGAACAACAACGGATATCCGTTGCAAGAGCCCTTATCAACAATCCGAAAGTGATATTGGCGGATGAACCGTCAGGAAATTTAGACACCCTGACCAAGAGCGACCTGCACAATCTCTTTTTCACCTTGCGCCGGGAACTGGGGCAGACTTTCATCATCGTCACTCACGACACGGAACTGGCAGAGATGTCCGACAGGCAAATCCGCCTGAAAGACGGGAAAATAGAAAACAAATAACGCTCAATTTTTCAAATTTTAGTTATTCGTTTACGGTTTTCTCTTATCTTTGCATGATTTTTAAATAAAAATAATAATATTGATTAAATGAAGTACACCGATAACCTGGACCAGGTAAGCTATTGTCTCGGACTTAGCATCGCAAGTAACCTGATATCATCAGGAGTAAAAACAATCAACGCAGAAGCATTCAATGAAGCTATGACAACGGTATTTGAGGGGAAAATGCCCGAAATCAATCCCGACGAAGTCAATAAAATCCTGCAAGATTACTTTGAAAAACTCCAGAACGAAAAAGGAAACAACGCCAAAGCTGCCGGAGAAAAATTCCTCGCGGAAAACAAAACCAAAGAAGGCATCATTACTTTAAAGAGTGGTTTACAATATAAGGTATTAAAAGAAGGCAACGGATCCAAACCGAAAGCAACGGATACCGTAAAATGCCATTACGAAGGACGGCTGATTGACGGAACCGTGTTTGACTCTTCCATTCGCCGCAACGAACCGGCAGAATTCCCCGTAAACGGAGTAATTGCCGGCTGGGTAGAAGCCCTGCAGCTGATGAACGTCGGCGCCAAATGGCAACTCTACATCCCTTCTGAGCTGGCATACGGAGCTCATGGAGCCGGACAATCCATCGGCCCGAACGAAACCCTCATTTTTGATGTGGAATTACTTGATATTTTATAATTACAAATTCACGAAACAATGAATGCAAAACTTTTATTACTGACCCTCTCGGCTGGAGCCATCATGATGAGCAGCTGCAACAGCGGATGCACAACCTCCACGACCGCAACTTTAAAAACAGCCAACGACACAGCCAGCTATTACATCGGATACATGTATGGTACCGGACTGGAGCGTTCCGGATTAAAACAACCGAATATGGAAGCCATTGTCGCCGGTATGAATGCCGCTTTGAAAAAAGCCGATGTAAAAACAGATCCGCAGCAGATGCAAATGTACCTGAGCATGTATTTACAGAAATTATCCATGCAATTGGCTGAAGAAAACCTGCAAAAAGGCCAGGAATTCATGAAAAAGAATGCAACAAAATCAGGCGTTGACACCCTGGCAAACGGCATCCAATACAAAGTGCTGAAAAAAGGAAACGGCCCGAAACCGACCGCAACGGACAAAGTAAAAGTACACTATAAAGGTACCTTGATTGACGGAACGGAATTCGACTCTTCCATCAAACGCGGCGAACCGGCAGAATTCTATCTCAACCAGGTGATTCCGGGCTGGACGCAGGCCATACAGCAAATGCCGCAAGGCTCCAAATGGATCATCTATATTCCTTCTGACCAGGCATACGGCCAAAGAGGAGCCGGCGCAGCCATCGGTCCGAATGAAACACTGATTTTCGAAGTTGAACTGCTTGACATCAACCCGAAAGCAGAAGAAACTCCAGCTTCAAAATAAGCACCGGATATAACACATTAAAAACAGGAGAAGCCCCGCGGTTTTCTCCTGTTTTTTTATTTTTCACTTTCAGTGTTTCGTTTTTCATTGTATATTTGCAGGCAAATTATTGAAACCATGAATTACGAAATCAACGGAAAGCTTATATTTAAAGAAGATACACAACACATCAGCGAAAAATTCCAGAAAAGAGAGTTTGTGATAGAGGTGGAAAACGAAAAAAATCCCCAATGGAACGATTTTGTGAAAATACAACTTATCCAGGATCGTTGTGACCTTTTGGAAAACATCTCTTTGAACGAAAACATCAAAGTTTACTTCAATGTACGCGGAAGGAAATGGGAAAATCAGGGGAAAGTATCCTATTTCACCAATCTGGAAGGCTGGAGAATAGAAAAAATGACACAGGAAGCACCTGAAAACATTCCGGTACCCCAGTATACCGTTGAAGATATACCTCCCGTACCCGAAGCAGACGACCTTCCTTTTTAAAATAAATAAAAGAGTTAGCGCAGGCTAACTCTTTAATTTTATCTCCGTATCGGTCAGTTCAATTTTTTTATCCTTAAAAAGAGTACCGATAGCCTTTTTATAGTCTTTCTTACTGCATTCAAAAAGATTATAAATAATCTCCGGAGCCGTTTTATCGGACACATCCAACACTCCCCCGTTATCTTCCAGCTTTTCAAGTATCTTTTCCACAATCGCGTCCACCCGGTCGTATCCCTTTTTTTGCAAGGTAATGTCTATCTTATCGTCTTTCCGGATACCTTTGATATATCCTTTCAATTTCTGTCCCAGCTTCAAAGGACGGAATACCTCATTCCGGTATACCAGCCCCCAATGAAGGTTATCCACAATCACATTGTAACCCATATCGGATTTCCGGGCAATCAGCACATCCACTTCCTGTCCGGTTTTGTATTCGACAGGCACATTGTCCAGATATTTTTCAATCTTAGCGGTAGCCACTATCCGGTCAGACGATTCATCCACATAAGCATATACCAGATAGGATTTCCCCTCTTCCATTCTGTCCCGCTGTTCCCGGAAAGGCACCAGCAAATCTTTTCTTAACCCCCAGTCCAAAAAAGCCCCCACAGAACTTGTAGACACCACTTTCATCCAGGCAAATTCTCCCACCCGGATATTGGGAACTTCTGTCGTCGCAATAATCCGGTCCTCGGAATCAAAATAAACAAATACCTTCAGGTAATCCTCCGGAAAGCAATCTTTGGGAACATACTCATTGGGAAGAAGGATTTCACCCCGCTCCTCTCCGTCAAGATACACACCGAAATCCACCACTTTAACCACCCGCAAAGTATTGTATTTTCCAATCTCTATCATTATGAATCATATATAAAACGGGGAACGGTATATTAAATTCACCGTTCCCCGTCAGATTTCTATTTCATTATATTTTCCACCTCTTCCACGGTAATCGGAATACGCTGGTCACCCAACGTCCTGCACCCCTCTTCCGTAATCAGCACATCATCCTCCAAACGGATTCCGCCAAAATCCTTAAAGGTTTCTATCTTGTCGTACACCAGAAAATCCTTATGCATTCCCTGCTGTCTCCACTGGTCTATCAGTGCCGGAATGAAATAACATCCCGGTTCATCCGTTACGACAAATCCCGGCTGCAAACGGCGCCCCATACGCAAAGAAGAGGTACCGAACTGATTCACTGGACGTATTTCCTCATCGTATCCCACATAAATCTGTCCCAAATCCTCCATATCATGTACATCCAGTCCCATCATATGTCCCAGTCCATGAGGCATAAACAACGCATGAGCCCCGGCAGCCACAGCAGCCTCCACATCCCCACGCATCAACCCCAACTCCTTCAACCCCTGTGCCAACACTTTACACACTTCCAGATGAACAGAAAGATAAGTCACACCCGGTCGGGACAATTCCAACGCCTTTTGATTACAAGCCACAACAATGCTATATACATCTTTCTGACGGGTATCGAATTTCCCGTTTACAGGTACCGTACGGGTAAAATCAGAACAATAACTCATATTGTTTTCCGCTCCCGCATCCGTCAGCATCATGCGTCCTTTTTGCAGCACCTGACTGTGATTGTGATTATGCAACGTCTCTCCATTCTGCGATAAAATCACAGGAAAAGAAACCATCTTTCCGTACGAGGCGGCAATCCCTTCCACCAAACCGGTCACATACAATTCTTTTATTCCCGAACGGCAATTCATCATTGCTGTTGTGTGCATCTCATAGCCGATGTTACAAGCATTCGTGATCTGTTCGATTTCACACGCTTCTTTCACAGAACGCAAACTCACCACAGCCTTAATCAGTTCCAAAGAGGCATATTTTTTCTGCAAAACAGGGCGAATTCCCAGTAACTCCTCTATCAGGAGCATGTTCGCATGACGATAGGGAGGCAAGAAATGAATTCTTCTGCCTTCGCCGACAGCCTGTCTCAATACATCCGCCAGTTTTGCAAAAGGCTTGGTTTGAGTAATTCCCACCTTCTCTCCCAATTCTTTTACTTTCGGCTGAGGCCCCATCCAGATAATATCATCCATATCCACATCATTCCCGAAAAGATACTCTTTGCCGGAATCCGCATCCAACACTCCGGCAAAACCCGGCATATCCAACCCGAAGAAATACAAAAACGAACTGTCCTGACGGAACTTATAGGTATTGTCCGGATAATTGGCGGGAGATTCCACATTTCCGAGGATCAGAATCAATCCTCCTCCCACTCTTTCTTTCAGAGCTTTCCTCCTGTTTTTATAAATAGCAGCTTCAAACATGATTTTATTATTTTAAATTTTATTTATCAATAGCGTATTTTCAAATTATTCAAACGCATGGCGCTGTTGCGGGTTTCGGGATGTGCCAACCGCACGCCACAGGTGTGCCAGGAACCGCTTTTCAAAGGATATATTTCCGTTTCCAGACGGAAAACCGACAAACCGGATTCGGGCTGAAAACTGAAACAAAGATGCTTTTCAAAACGATTGTAGACTTTTACCAGCAAACTGTTTTTTCCTTTCTTTAAAGGCAATATGATCTTCTCCTTGTTATATTCCATTCCTCTGCCTGCCGAATGCGTTGTCACGACCTGCCCGTTCAAAAGAACCATCACCCCATTTCCGCTTCCTATCTCAACAACCACATCCCCGTCCCGGTCCGCAACCATTTCCTGCCAAAACAAGACAGAGCGCCTCTCTCCAACCGGAAGCTCCCATTTCAGCCCCGGTTGCAAATCCCCACACAATTGCCACCCCTCGCCTTCCGGAACTCCGTCTACCGCAGAAACTGCCGGTATGCTTCCCAGCAAACCTCCCGTACGTTTCCAAAAAATGTTTCCCCACACCACTCTCGGTGCCTGCGTCTTCACCCGGCTACCACCATCCAACACCACCTCCTTTTCCTCTCCGTCCACTGCCAGCACAATTTTCTTGCCCCGCTCTTCCTCCGTATAGAACAACACCGGTTTCAACTGCCTGACGGCAGTTTTTATCATCCAATTGTAGGCAATCACACTTCTGAAACCGGTATAATAATCCATACTCGAATAAGCATTCACCGGTACGGCATTTTCCCAAGTCAGCATTCTGCCTGCCACCCAGGCATGCAAAGGAAGGATTTCATACCCCTCTTCCAGCTCCACACAAATGACATCCACCGGAGAGTCAACAGACCCGTTTGCTGCCGGATAAACCACCCACACTCCTTTTTCCTCCGCTATGTTAAGGACGCCATCACCCAAATAAGCAGCCCGTTTCACACACCCCCGCAAGCCTTCAAGCACAATCCGTTCCGGACACTTTCCCCTCTCCACAAAAAGATAAAGATTATTTCCTCTCGCCGTCACATCGCCCCACTCCGGAACATAGTCAAAGGGATTGGCCTTTGCTCCGTAAATCGCTTCGCCATATTTCCCCAGCCATTTTCCCATGCCCAACAAAACCTGCTCTTCAAAAGGCACCACACTACCGTCACCTTTCGGTCCGATATTCAGCAAATAATTTCCTCCCCGGCTTACGACTTTTATGAGACTTCTAATTTTCTCATCCCGCTTATCCGCCACCTCTCCACGCTCCTGCCAGGAACGATAGCCCCAGGTTTCATCAAAAAACGACGCCGCTGTCTGCCAGGGAACTCCCATTTTATAATCAGGATACTCATTATCCGCCATCACACTGAAATCACTGCAATCATTCCCCAAGCGACCGCTAATCATACACTGGGGCTGCAAACGGCTGACCAGTGCATACAATCCCCGGCTTTGCTCCGGTGTCAGTGAGCCCATATCAAACCAGATCTCAGATACAGGCCCGTATCCCGTCATAATTTCCTCCACCTGCCGCAGGTTATATTCATAATGTTCAGGGGTAAGCGGATCAGCATTGTGGCTCGATATCGGATAAGCCTGCGGAAAATGCCAGTCTATCAACGAAAAATAGACGCCGAAACGCATATCCTGCCTCCGGCAGGCTTCCGCCAACTCTTTCATGACATCCCGCTTATAAGGCGTTGCATCCACAATATTATAATCCGTCAGGCGGGAATGATACATACAAAAACCATCGTGATGCTTCGAAGTAAACACGACAGACTTCATTCCGGCATCCTTTGCCAGTTTCACTACAGCATCTGCATCCCAATCCACCGGATTAAAATCACGTGCCACAGCGGCATACCAGTCGCTGAAAATTCCCCCATGCGATTGTATCTGTTCACTGTACCCGCTCAACACCGGTTTACCGTTCCAGACCCCGCCCAACTGCGAATAGAGTCCCCAGTGGATAAACATGGAAAACTTCTGATTCATCCAGGCTGAATCCGGCTTCACTTGCCCATACGCCACCTGAACTCCCAACAAAAACAAAAAAACTACTTTTAGCATGCCACATCAATATTAGTGGGCTAAAAATAACATAAATTCAGCTAAAAAGTAACAGTTAAAGCCAAAAGATTGGGAATTTAATCGTAATGTTCATCCAACGCCGTACGTTTGCTTCTGAAAATAATGGCTGCCAGAGGAACGCAAAAACCGGTAACCACCACAATCCAGGCACCGTAACGTATGGTCACTTCATCGGCCATAATGCCGCTCATACGCCCGCCGAGGGTCAACATAGCATCCTGAGAAAAGTCTATATCCATAATCCTCCACAATACTACAATTCCCGCTGCAATTCCGAAAAGCGACATAAACCAGAGATTCAGTTTCGACACATCCCGGTGCAAATCCTTCCTCATGGCCAGAACCAATATCAACAAAAACATGATAAACGTAAACCAGCCGGATGAAAAAACACCGGTAAGCGTTCCGACCATTTCTATGTAATACCAAGGCAGAAAAGTTGCCACAAGTCCGATAATACCCACAATAAATACGGCAAAACGTTGTCTGTTCATAATTTTTCCATTTAATGTTAACAAAGCATATACGCCCGGAGAGGGTAAAAAGTTTTTCAGGCGGGAACCGTTTCCCCGAATGCTGATTTTTAATGAAAATTATCAAAAATATGTGCTGCTTTTTTTTGATATTCGCAAGAAGTATGAGTAATTTTGGGGACATTTTGACAGGAAACGTTTCCGGGAAGCGTTTCCATCCAGACAAATGACTTGGAATTTACATGATAACAAATTGAAAAACAGATTCATTGAAATAAATTTATTTATTCATTAATTTCATTATTTATGACACCAACTCATATTGAACACATCGGCATTGCCGTAAAAAGCCTGGACGAGGCTATCCCTTTTTACGAAAAAGTTTTGGGCTTAAAATGCTACGCCATTGAAGAAGTAAAAGACCAGAAAGTAAAAACGGCATTTTTCCAGGTAGGCCAGACGAAAATTGAATTGCTCGAATCTACCGATCCGGAAGGTCCTATCGGTAAATTCGTTGAGAAAAACGGAGGAGGCATGCACCACATCGCCTTTGCTGTGGACAATGTTGCCCAGGCCCTGAACGAAGCGGAAGCTGCCGGTTGCCAGTTGATTGACAAAGCTCCCCGCGGAGGTGCCGAAGGATTGCAAATCGGATTCCTGCATCCGAAATCCACCAACCGGGTATTAACAGAACTCTGCGGTAAAAAATAAAACGGTCATAAAGCCCATACCTTCTGTGGTATGGACTTTATCCTTTATAAACATCATAAATTCAAACCCCATTATGATTACAAATCAAGATAAAGTAAAAAAACTGATCGAACTTCGTGCCACAGCGAAGTTAGGCGGCGGTGAAAAAAGAATCGAATCCCAGCATAAAAAAGGGAAACAAACAGCCCGTGAACGTATCGAAATGTTACTGGACGACGGCAGCTTTGAAGAATTTGACATGTTCGTCACCCACCGGTGTACAAACTTCGGCATGGAGAAAACCAAATTCTTAGGCGACGGAGTGGTAACCGGACAGGGAACCATTGACGGACGTTTGGTATTCGTATTTGCCCAGGATTTTACCGTATTCGGCGGTGCCTTGTCTGAAACGCTGGCACAGAAAATCTGTAAAGTGATGGACAAAGCCATGATAGCCGGAGCTCCGGTTATCGGTCTGAACGACTCAGGTGGTGCCCGTATTCAGGAAGGGGTGACCTCTTTGGCCGGATATGCAGAAATCTTCGAACGTAACATTTTAGCATCCGGAGTCATTCCGCAGATCTCCGCTATCTTCGGCCCTTGCGCCGGTGGTGCCGTATACTCTCCTGCCCTCACGGACTTCATCCTCATGACCGACGAAACATCTTATATGTTCGTTACCGGCCCGAAAGTAGTAAAAACCGTTACCGGGGAAGACATCAGCACAGAAGACCTCGGAGGGGCAGGCATCCATTCCTCCAAATCGGGAGTTGCCCACTTCAAAGTTGAAAACGAAGAAGAAGGTATACAAATCATCCGGAAACTGTTGTCTTATCTGCCTTCCAACAACCTGGAAGACGCTCCTATTATCGATTGTACGGACCCGATTGACCGTTTGGAAGACAGCCTGAACGAACTGATTCCCGACAACCCCAACCAGCCCTATGACATGTTGCACGTCATTGAAGCCATCGTGGACCACGGTGAATTCCTGGAAGTACACCGCAACTTTGCTAAAAACATCATTGTTGGATTCTGCCGCATGGGCGGTATGCCTGTAGGCGTCATTGCCAACCAGCCGAGCTTCCTGGCAGGAGTACTGGACATCCAGGCTTCCCGCAAGGCAGCCCGTTTCGTACGCTTCTGCGACTGCTTCAACATCCCCATCCTGACTTTGGTAGACGTACCGGGATTCCTTCCGGGCAGCGGCCAGGAATACGGTGGTATCATCATCCACGGAGCCAAATTGTTGTTCGCATACGGCGAAGCTACCGTACCGAAAGTAACAGTAACGTTGCGTAAATCTTACGGCGGTGCACACGACGTAATGTCCTGCAAGCAATTGCGCGGAGATGCCAACTACGCATGGCCTTCGGCCCAAATTGCCGTAATGGGTGCATCCGGAGCCATTGAAGTACTCTATGGCAAAGAAGTAGCTGCCATTGAAAATGCAGAAGAAAAAGCCAAATTCATCCAGGAAAAAGTAAATGCTTACGATGAAGCATTTGCCAATCCTTACCAGGCCGCTTCTTTCGGCTACATCGACGATGTAATCGAACCGCGCAACACCCGTTTCCGGGTCATCCGTGCCTTTGAAAGCCTGCGCACGAAAAAAGTGGTGAATCCGCCGAAAAAACATAGTAACATACCTTTGTAAAATAAAGAAATATGACAAATTCTATTATACTTCTCACAGATTTGGCAGCAGAAGCCAGCGGATATACCATCTCTGTCGTGAGTATCCTTGTGGTATTTCTGTCGCTTACCGTATTGGTGCTCATTTTTATGGCCATTCCCAAACTGCTGGAAATGAAAATAAAGAGCAACATCAAAAAAACGGGTGTGACGGAAGTCATCCGGAATGTCAACATGGAGGCCGACATCAACGCCGCCATAGCTATGGGACTGCACATGTACTTTAATGAATTGCACGATGAAGAAAGCAACATCATTACCATACACAACGCTCCCAAGCAATACTCACCGTGGAGCTCCAAAATTTACGGAGTACAAAATCAACCTTTGAAAAAATAAAAAGGCAAATCAGCGCATTAAAATTTAAAAACAAGAGTATGAAAAAATATAAATTCAAAATCAACGGTCAGGTCTACGAAGTAGAAGTGGGTGAATTTGACGGCAACAACGCCACCGTATCCGTAAACGGCACCCCCTACCAGGTAGAAGTGCAAGGAGAAGAAAAGAAAGCTAAAACTCCGGTATTGGCCCGCAAACCGGTAGTCAACAAACCCGGAGAAGGCCAGATTAAAAAATCGGAAGGAGACGGCAGTGCCTACAAAATCAAATCTCCGCTTCCCGGTACAATCAAAAAAGTCAATGTCAGCGTAGGCGACACCGTAAAAGAGGGCGACTGCCTGATGGTTATGGAAGCCATGAAAATGGACAACAATGTGATGTCTGAAAAAGGCGGAACGATAAAAGCCATTAAAGTAAAAGAAGGTGACGCCGTTCTTCAGGGCGATACATTAGTAGAAATTGCATAATCAAAAAGTGTATGAACAAACTTATTTTCATTACGTTATCCTTCCTGTTCGTGGTCCTGAACGGTCATTACTGTCCGGCTGCCAACAAGGATAACCTAAAAGAAGTGCTTGTACACGGCAAATGGGTCAATAAAGCCGACGGCTATATTCCCAACGCTACCGGCAATTCCGACCGGACCGTAGCCCGTTACAAGATCTATCAATTCAACGAAAACGGGACATTCACGATGGACTCCATCAAGCAACGTTACACCGGAACGTGGGAGCTGGCAGGAAACACTGTTACCCTGCTCTTCAATTCCAAAAAAATCACGGAATTTTCCCCGAACTTAGACCCGAACGCCTCCGGCCAAGGCTATGTTACCAAGGATGTCATGGTCACTCCGGGAGCAAGAACCGCTACCGTAACACCGGACATGCTGAAATTCAGCAATTCCACACAGGATGCCGTTCACAACTCGGACGCCATCGCCGGAATGAAAAACTTCTGGGAGTTTACGGGATTTGCCAATGCAACCTGGAAAAACTTAGTCATGATTCTGGTGGCCTTAATCTTCATCTGGCTGGCCATCCGTTTCGACTACGAACCGATGTTGCTTATTCCCATCGGGATGGGTATCATCATCGGAAACATACCTTTCTATATGGGAGAAGCCTTCAATCTGAAACTCGGTATTTATGAACCCGGTTCCGTATTGAACATCCTCTATTCAGGGGTCATCAACGGTTGGTATCCTCCTTTGATTTTCTTAGGCATCGGTGCCATGACCGACTTCTCCTCCCTGATTTCCAACCCCCGGTTGATGATTCTGGGTGCTGCCGCACAGATTGGTATTTTCGTAACCTTTATCGGTGCACTCTGGCTGGGATTCGCTCCCCCCGAAGCAGGAGCTATCGGAATCATCGGTGGTGCCGACGGTCCGACAGCTATCTTCCTGTCCTCCAAACTGGCTAACGGTGTGAACATGCTGGCTGACGGCACATTAGTAAAGAACCTGATTGGTCCGATTGCTATCGCCGCTTACTCCTACATGGCTTTGGTACCCGTTATTCAACCTCCCGTTATCAACCTGCTGACTACGAAAAAAGAACGCAGAATCAAAATGCGTCCTCCCCGTTCCGTCAGCCGTCTGGAAAAACAATTGTTCCCCATTATCGGTCTGTTGCTGACAGCGTTTATCGCTCCCTCCGCCCTGCCGTTGCTGGGTATGTTGTTCTTCGGTAACCTGCTGAAAGAATCTACGGTAACCAACCGTCTGGCCAATACCGCCAGCAATGCTTTGATTGACTCCATCACCATGTTGTTGGGTATCACGGTAGGAGCTTCAACCCAGGCAGACGTATTCCTGACTGACACCTCCATCAAGATTTTTGTTTTGGGAGCATTCTCTTTCGTGATTGCAACCGCAAGCGGAGTATTGGTCGGCAAACTGATGAGCTGGCTGTCCCCCAAAAGCAATCCCATCAACCCGATGATCGGTGCAGCAGGTGTTTCTGCCGTCCCCGACAGCGCCCGTGTGGTTCAGAATCTGGGACTGAAAAACGACCCGACCAACTACCTGTTGATGCATGCCATGGCACCGAATGTTTCCGGAGTAATCGGCTCTGCCGTTGCCGCCGGTACATTGTTGAGTTTCCTGATGTAAAAACAGTTTATCCGATAAAAACTCCCGGTGTCATTCCGGGAGTTTTTTTTATAACTATTTTCCCCTATCTTTACCCCAACAAATTCAATAACTGATTTATGAGTCTACGCGGTTTCGGAAGCGACAACTTTTCGGGCGTTCTGCCCGAAGTATTCAATGCCCTGAAAGAAGCGGCCTACGGCCATCAACCCTCCTACGGAGAGGACGCCTGTTCGGAAAAAGCCATCCGGGATTTCAAAAATATCTTCGGTGAAAACACAGAAGTCTATTTCGTTTACAACGGCACGGGAGCCAACATTCTGGCTATTTCGGCCTTTACCCGCTCCTACAATGCGGTAATATGTGCTGAAACGGCCCACATCAATGTAGACGAATGCGGCGCCATTCAGAAACAGGCAGGCTGCAAACTGCTCACAGTCCCCACTTTTGACGGAAAACTAAACGTAGGACTGATCCAGAACCACATGCACGGATTCGGAGTGCAGCACCACTCCCAACCCAACCTCATATCCCTGACGGAATGCACGGAACTGGGCACAGCATATACACCGGAAGAGTTAAAAGAAATCTGCGACTTCGCCCACGCCCATAACATGTATGTACACATGGACGGAGCCCGTCTTGCCAACGCAGTAGCCCATCTGGGATGCACCCCCCGGGAACTGACAGTTGATGCAGGAATTGATGTACTTAGCTTCGGAGGTACCAAAAACGGCATGATGTTCGGAGAGGCAGTACTGTTTTTCAATACCAGCGTATGTGCCGATGTCAAATACATCCGCAAGCAAGCCATGCAGCTCCACTCCAAAACCCGTTTCATTGCCGCTCAGTTTTCTGCCGTATTGAAAGACGGCCTGTGGCTGAAAACAGCAGCCCACGCCAACCGCATGGCTCAGAAATTAGCCAAAGAAGCAACACTGATTCCGGGAGTAAAAATCACCCAGGAAGTCCAGGGCAATGAAGTATTTGCCATCATTCCCCGCAACAAAATCGAAGTACTGCAAAAAGAGTGCTTTTTCTACATATGGGATGAAAATGCGTCAGAAGTACGCTGGGTGTGCTCTTTTGATACAACGGAAAACGACATCATCGAATTTGTTAATCTGCTGCGGAAGGAACTGATTTAAAGCGGACGGATTCATGGAACGCAGTTTTATAGAAACCGAAGACGGAAGCAGTTCGCTCTATGTTCCCGGTCTGAATGAACATTACCACTCCATTCACGGTGCCATACAGGAATCTCTTCATATCTTTATCCGGGCAGGCATAGAATTCTACGGACAAAAAAACATTTCCATCATAGAAGCGGGATTCGGGACGGGACTGAATGCCTATCTCTCACTCATCCATGCCGAAACGCAAAATTGCACCATCCATTATACCACACTCGAAAAATACCCTCTTTCGGAAAAGGAAATCAAGGTTTTAAACTATCCTTCCCTCTTACCCTTCAAACGACCGGAATTATTTGAAGTCCTGCACACTTCTCCCTGGGAAGAAGAGGTTACCTTAACCCCTCGTTTCACCTGTCTGAAACACAATACTGATTTCCGGGAATGGCAGCCTGCCACAAAAGCGGACATCGTCTTTTTCGACGCTTTTAATCCGGATGTACAGCCCCATCTTTGGACGACGGAAGTATTCCGCCGTTTCTATGAGGCCCTGCAACCCGGTGGCATCTTAGTCACCTACTGCGTCAAAGGCATCGTCAAACAAGCCTTAAGGAATGCCGGATTCACGCTGAAACGCTTGCCCGGCCCTCCAGGCAAACGGGAGATGCTACGTGCCACACGTCCTCTTTGACTTATTCAACACCCCGCCTCCTTTTCCGTCACCCCGGACACACAAAGAAAGACGACAGGGAACTACCATTTATTGGTATGGACCTTCGATTCGTCCCATTTATCTTTGGGGGCATGGGGAACAGCCGGATAGCCTACCGGTATGACACAAAGAGAGGCTATATGGTCCGGCAGACCGGTATACTTTTTCGCTACTTCCATACGGTCCTCATACGGATAAGTGGCAGTCCATACGGCACCCAGCCCCAGAGCTTCCGCAGCCAGCAAAATATTTTCCGCAGCGGCAGCACAGTCAATATACCAATAGGAAGATTTTGTCACATCCCCGCAGACCACTATTGCCATCGGAGCCTCTTTCAGCATCTTGGCATAAGGCAGGGCGGCAGCCATCGAGTCAAGTGCAGCCCGGTCGGTCACGACAACAAACTCCCACGGTTGTGTATTCTTTCCCGTCGGTGCAGCCATTCCGGCCTTCAAGAGCAATTCCGTCTTTTCCTGCTCCACCGGTTTCGGCAGATACTTTCTGACACTCTTCCGGGCAAAAATAGTTTCCAACGCATCCTGCGTCTCTCCTTTGCCCGCGTTCCGGTCTGAATTACATGCTGTCATCATAAGGAATAAAATAAAAGTTGAAACAATAAAACTAAATTTTGTCATGTGTGTGCCGTTTTATAAAATGAATAATCACCGCCGTTCCCGGGCCTGTTCATAGTATTTCCGCCGCTCTCCGAGATGGCGGCAGACAAAATCACGTATTTCCCCGTCACTGAGTTTGCTGACAATAGGACGTTTGTGCTTTCCGCGGATCAAACGCTCTACAATCGTATCGACAGGCGTATCTAAAAAAACGGTATGCCCCTGCCGGTTCATATACTCCATATTCCCGTTAAAACAGGCTGCCCCTCCCCCCGTCGACATCACAAAATCTTCATACAATTCACATACCTCATGCAGATAGCGCGTTTCTAATTTCCGGAACTTTTCTTCTCCCTCCTCCGCAAAAATCTCCGGTATGCTTCTCCTCTCCCTGTCGGCAATATAAGCATCAAGGTCAATGAACCGCATCCCCATTTCATCCGCCATCTCCCGCCCTGTACGGGTTTTTCCGCAAGCCATATATCCCACAAGAAAATACTTCATAAGCCTTCCTATTCGAAATCGATTTTCATCTGCTCTGTGTCTCCGGCAATCTCCGACGGGTTTGTCACTTCAAACTCCACATGGGTATTGAGTTCTTCCGTACCCTCCGGTTCGCTTTCAAGTACAAGAGGTTCTGTTTCCTCTATTTTCTTCACTTCAAAGGTCGTGAGGCGTTTCCCGCGGGCTTTATATGATTTTTCCCCGATAAATTCATCAGCTTGTATCGTCTCCTTCGGACGGGTAGAATATTTTCCTCCATAGCTGATTTCAAAACGGGGATGTTTTTCGCCACTCAGAGCCACCAGATACGAACCCTCCGTTTCACCGATAAAGGACACCAATTTGGAGGTCTCTTCAAATTTGAAGCGTTTCACATAATAGAACCCTTGGTCTGCATCAAAAAATACAGCCGACCAGATTTTGTGGGGATCAAACTTTTCAATGACGGAATAGCCTTCTTCATAGTGATTGCCCAAATCGAAATCGGAGGTATAATACGTACCGTTTTTATTTACAATCAATATCCGTTCTTCTCCCTGGAATTCCCCCAAATATCTTCCCCGCTCATCGGTATTCAAACGCAGCACGTCCTCATCAAACCATATCTTTCTTCCTCCCAACGTGGAAACACCTTTCTGTACCAGGCTGATTTTGTGAATATCATTCTTCGAAAGCAGATTCCCCTGCGAATCCCGTCCCTTGATGGCCAACTGGGCGAAGTCGTAGTCAAACACTAACTTTTTCATGCCCGGTTTCGGTTTGAGGCATACTTTTATCACCTCTGCCTCGCCATTAGGGTTAGCACTGAAATAGACAACCTTCGAACCTGCCGTTCCTTTCGTAACATTATACTGTTTGTCGCGGGTCGTTCCCGTCACGCTGAAGCGTTTCACAAAATAAGAGCCGTAGCGTCCGTCGCGGTATGCCACATTGTATATGGTCCGTTTATCGTTCTTCTTGAAGACATTGACATAGAGCACGTCCTTCCCGACAAAAATTTTATCGGCCACTTTGGTCACATAGTAACTGCCGTCTTTCCGGAAAATAATCACATCATCCATGTCCGAACACTCACAGATAAACTCATCCTTTTTCAACGCCGTTCCGATAAATCCTTCCTCCCGGTTGATATAGAGTTTTTCGTTGGCCACCACCACTTTCGAGGCTTCTATATTCTCAAAATTACGGATTTCCGTTTTCCGTTCCCTGCCCTTGCCGTATTTCTTCCGGATATTTTCGTAATAGCGGATGGAATAAGGAATAATATGTTCGATGTTATTCGTCACTTCCGTGATTTCATCTTCCAGGCTGCGGATGTGGTTATCGGCTTCTTCGGAATTGAATTTCAGAATCCGCTTCATCTTAATTTCCAAAAGGGCTTTGATGTCTTCATCCGTCACCGGACGATGCAGGCGGGGCAAAAACGGCTTCAGCCGCTTGTGTACATGTGCTATCACAGCCTCCACCGTACCGCTCTCCTCAAATTCCCTGTCCTTGTATATGCGTTCTTCAATGAATATCTTTTCCAGCGAGCAATAATGCCACTCCGTTTCCAGTTCACCCAAGCGGATTTCCAGTTCCAGTTTCAGCAACTTCACCGTATCATTGGCCGATTGCCTCAGGATTTCCGTCACCGGCATAAAAGAGGGTTTGTCATTCTCTATCACACAGGCATTGGGAGATACGGACAATTCACAATCCGTGAAGGCATACAGGGCGTCAATGGTCTTATCGGACGACACACCGGGAGCCAGATAAATCAGTATCTCCACATTTGCCGCCGTATTATCATCAATTTTCTTGATTTTGATTTTACCTTTCTCATTGGCCTTGAGGATGCTGTCTATCAATGACGAAGTTGTACGCCCGTAGGGAATTTCGGTAATCCTGAGCACCTTGTTATTGCTGTCCTTCTCAATCCGGGAACGGATTTTCACCACGCCCCCCCTTAGTCCGTCGTTGTATTTGGATACGTCAATCATCCCTCCGGTAGGAAAATCCGGATAGAGTACAAACTCCTCCCCCTTCAGATAAGCAATACAGGCATCTATCAACTCTACAAAATTATGAGGCAATATTTTAGAAGCCAGTCCGACAGCGATACCTTCCACGCCCTGCGCCAGCAACAAAGGGAATTTCACAGGCAGGGTTACCGGTTCTTTGTTACGTCCGTCATAAGACGCCTGCCAGACGGTTGTTTTCGGATTAAACACCACTTCCAGCGCAAATTTCGAAAGCCGGGCTTCAATGTAACGGGGTGCCGCCGCATCGTCACCGGTCAGTATGTTACCCCAGTTTCCCTGACAATCCACCAGCAAATCTTTCTGTCCCAACTGCACCAAAGCATCCCCGATGGAAGCATCTCCGTGGGGATGGTATTTCATGGTATTACCGATGATATTGGCCACCTTGTTATAGCGTCCGTCGTCCATCTCCCTCATGGAGTGAAGAATGCGCCGTTGTACGGGTTTCAGTCCGTCATTCACATACGGCACCGCCCGTTCCAGTATCACGTATGAAGCATAATCCAGAAACCATTTCTGGTACATGCCGTCCAGATGCTGTATGGACCGGATGCTTCCGTTTTCGTCCTGCACCTCCTCCGCCACCTGCCCCTCTTCCCGTTCTTTCGCCTCTTCACCCTGCTCCTCACTGTTGTAATTCTCCTGCTCCTTTTCGTCTTGTATATCCATTGTTATCCGTATTATTAAATTGGAAACCGAACTTATTTCAGTTCATCCTTTTCGATGTATAGATTGTCAATAATAAAATCCTGGCGTTCCTGGGTGTTTTTGCCCATATAATAACTCAGCACTTTTTCAATGGAATCCCCCCGGCTGAGGCGTACGGGTTCCAGCCGGATGTCTTTTCCGATGAAATACTGGAACTCATTCGGTGAAATCTCCCCCAACCCCTTAAAACGGGTAATCTCCGGTTTGGGTCCTAATTTCTTAATTGCTTTCTGCCGTTCATCGTCGGTATAACAATAACGGGTTTCCTTCTTATTTCTCACGCGGAAAAGCGGTGTCTGCAAAATGTAAACATGCCCCGCACGCACCAGGTCCGGGAAAAATTGCAGAAAGAAAGTCAGCAACAGCAACCGGATGTGCATACCATCCACATCGGCATCGGTAGCAATGATGATGTTGTTATAGCGCAATTCCTGCAACCCGTCCTCAATGTTCAGAGCCGCCTGCAACAGGTTAAATTCCTCATTCTCGTATACCACCTTTTTCGTCAGTCCGTAGGAATTCAAGGGCTTACCCCTCAAACTGAACACAGCCTGTGTGTTCACATCCCTCGACTTGGTAATGGAACCGCTCGCCGAATCCCCCTCCGTGATGAAAATGGAAGATTCCGTCTTCCGCTCATGATTGGAATTGAAATGCACCCGGCAATCGCGCAGCTTCCGGTTGTGCAGGCTCACCTGCTTCGCCCTTTCACGGGCTATCTTCTGGATTCCCGACATCGCTTTGCGTTCTTTCTCTGTCTCCACAATCTTCCGCAACAACAATTCCGCCGTATCGGGATTCCGGTGCAGGTAGTTATCCAACTCTTTCGTAATGAAATCAAATATAAAATTGCGGACGGTAGGTCCTTCCGGTCCTACATCCTTCGAACCCAATTTGGTTTTCGTCTGCGACTCAAACACAGGTTCCTGCACTTTTATGCTGATAGCCCCGATAACGGACGTGCGAATGTCCGCCACATCGAAATCCTTCTTATAGAAATCCCGCAGGGTCTTGACAATAGCCTCCCGGAATGCCACCAGGTGGGTTCCTCCCTGGGTGGTATGCTGGCCGTTTACGAACGAATAGTATTCCTCCCCATACTGGCGTCCGTGGGTCATGGCCATCTCTATGTCTTCCCCTTTCAGGTGAATCACCGGATAGAGGCCTTCCCCGCTCATGTTTTCCATCAGCAAGTCATACAACCCCCTCTTGGAATACAACTTATGCCCGTTGAAAATAATAGAAAGTCCGGTATTCAGAAAGACATAATTTTTAAACATGGCTTCCAGGTAGTCGGCAATGAAATGATAATTCCCGAAAATCTCCCGGTCTGCCCAGAAAGTCACCATCGTTCCGTTCGGTTCGTCTGTAGGAACTATGTCCCGTTCTTCCGTAATCTCACCCCGCCCGTATTGGACGTATTTCGTCTCTCCCTCCCGGAAAGCCTGTATAATAAACATCTCGGACAAGGCATTCACAGCCTTGATACCCACCCCGTTCAATCCGACCGATTTTTTAAAAGCCTCCGAATCGTACTTGGCTCCCGTATTCATCCTGGAAGATACATCCACCAACTTGCCCAAGGGAATCCCCCGCCCGAAGTCACGTACCGTCACTTTCCGGTCTTCCACCGTAATGCGGATTTCATTTCCGGCACCCATGGCAAACTCATCAATAGAGTTGTCCACCACCTCTTTCACAAGAATATAAATACCGTCATCCGGTGCCGAACCGTCACCCAATTTACCAATATACATCCCCGGCCGGCGACGGATATGCTCCCGCCAGTCGAGGGTCCGTATCGAATCCTCAGAATAATTTTCTACCATTTCCACGAGTTTTGCACAAAAATAGTGAAAACTAATGAAAAAAAAAGTTGAAAAATTGAAAGAGTTGAAAAAGTTGAAAAGAACCCTCGTGTGTCATTTCAAAACGACGGTCTCCGCAACCATTCACGCATAAATTAGTCGTATTTTCAGAGAGATCAACGCACAACCTATTGCATAAGTTATTATATTGTCGTAACTTTGTTGTAATTAAAATAGAAACCAAGATGGCAACACCAATTAAAGCAGTACCAATTCTATCCGGTAATATAGCCGATAAATTTGTTCGCCGTGCAGAAGAAAACGAACGGAAACCTCGTCGTACCCTATCGGAAGAACAAGAAAAACGTATTGTTGAAATCATGCGCCGCTCACGTGAATTTGTACCTTCATGGATAAAAAAATGAGCGAATATACCTACCATTTGAATTTTGATTGTACACTACTCAAACTCAATAAAGATATTCTACAAAATTGTGAAAGATTTGATTGTCGTGCTGAAGATTTAAATGACTTCTTTTTAAATGATTCTCTTGCCTACGAAAAAGATCTCATGGGCAAAACTTATTGTTGGCTAGACAACAGAGACAACACTAAAATTGTAGCCATGGTAACACTTGCAAATGCCAGCATACAGACCATGCATTTGCAGAATAACCCTAAGCGTCATCTTAATAAAAGCATTGCATACTGTAAACAGGGACGTACCTATCCAGCGGTATTAATCGGTCGTTTGGGAGTAAGTTCAGAATTTCAAAATTCAGAATTCCGCATCGGAGCGCAAATTATGGATTTTATAAAAAATTGGTTCAGAAGTGCTGATAATAAGACCGGATGCCGATTTGTATTGGTTGATGCCGTAAACAATACACATACACTCAATTATTATAAGCGCAATGGATTCAAGCCTTTGTTCTCTCGTATTGTAGATGAAAAGAGTTTTTATGGCATAGCTGAAAATGAAGGATTAAAGACTCGGATTTACTACTTTGACCTACTAAACTAAATCAGTTTTTTCATATATAGACATGAACATCTATTACTCATCCTTATAAACCCGTTGCAGTAGTGGACAATCAACCTCATCACAAAGCCAGCACCAAATCAGCCAACAGAACGGCTGATTCCGGTTCATCTTTCGGGGCATCCTTGGGCTTCCAGGCCACAACGAACCGAACGGAAGCAGATTTTACTTCATAGCCTTTTCCCTCATATTCCGACAAGGTATTCTGCATTTTTTGCGACAACATTGCTACCGGCTTATTAGTCACGGTATTATACAAAAGAGGTTTCTTGTAATTCAAAGCATCTCCACCCTTTAACGCTAAAACCTCCCGTTTGAGTCCCTTGAAGTAGCCCAGATGGACATCTTTATGAGATAGCCGTAAAACAATTTCTTCGGGCATCGCATATTCCCGGGGATCAACAAGATACTGGTCTGCACTTATATGATTGAAGAAATCACCGTTCGTATGCACAAACAGGCGGTTTTTCGCACGGGTTATTCCTACATAGTACCAACGCATCGGGACATCATCTTTCGAATCCCTGTTTGTTATGAGCATATATACGTCATCAAACTCTCTGCCTTTGGCTTTATGAATGGTCGATACCACCACGTCTGCATCCGATACATCACAGAAATCTTCTACCCACGACTCAAATACAAACTCCTTGAAGTCACCAATGTATTTTGCTTTGTTGGTTTGTTCGAACAGTTCAAAACAACGTCTTACATACATCAAACTTTGACTCCCGTCATAAGCGGAAAAAGTGGCGCGTTTGGCATTTCCCCACAATTCTTCCGGAATCAGAGGCGTTTTTACCCGTTTGTCTATATACCTCAGAAAATACCTCACTTCCATCATATTCCAGAATCGGAAACCGTCCATCGACTGTATCAACTTACTGTTTATCCCCCGTTTCCGCAAGAGAGCAAGCAAGGTAAGGGCCTCTCTATTCGTCTGGGTGAGTACGCATGAGGTGCCACTCCCACGATGGTGAAGCAATTCTTCGACGAGGGGCTGATACATATACTCGGATTGATAGCGTGTCACCCCGACCCAACCCTCCTCTTTTCTCATGGAGATAATCGGCGTGCTTTTCATCCTTTTATCTATGGCTTTCACAAATCCGTTGGCAAAATTCACAGGATGACGCGCACTACGGTAATTCTCGGTCATTTCGATAAATCTGCTTCCATTTTCTTGTGCTAACTGGTACATGTAGTTGGAATCAGACCCACGGAATCCGTAAATATTCTGGTCATCATCGCCCACCGCTATCACACGCATTTCCTCATTTTGGATCATAAGCGCCTTCACAAGTGCATATTCTTCTGCACCCATATCCTGGGCTTCGTCTATGACCAACACCGTTTTACCGATTCTATTGGGCTCCACTTCCCCTTCATGAATCATTCCGGCGGCCTTAGCGACAACGCCCTTGACAGCTTCAAGATTGCCTACCCGCCCCAAGAGGTCGAAACAATAGGAATGGAATGTCTTTATTTCAACAAAGTGGGCAGCGTTGCCTATCAGTTCCATAAGTCTCTGTTTGAACTCCGTAGCGGCCGCCCTGGAAAATGTCAGCATCAGGAGTTGCTCGTGCTTCACGTCTTCAAGCAACAGAAGGGACGCGAGTTTGTGAACCAGCACACGGGTTTTCCCGCTGCCGGGACCTGCCGCGACAACAATACAACGTGAATCCTTGTCGGAGATAATCTTCATCTGGCGTTCGGACAACTGTCCAAACAATTGTTTGTATTTTTGGGGCGTCAGATTGCGCTGTATTTCACTTACCCGGTCGCCTTTGAAATACTTTGCGACAAATTTCTTGTAGTCCATCCGGAAATAGTCCCGGACATATCGCAACGCCGCGTCATAATCCTTCACCATCAAATTGGCATATTCGCCCACAATGTGAACTTGCTGAATTTTCTGCTTATAGAATTCATTCAGCATCCGGTAATCATCATGTTTGTATCTCGATTTGCTGTCCTTTATTCTCCGGATATCCATAGCGTTATAAAGGACCAGAAAGCCGCCTTCGAGTTTAAGCGCACCGATTTTTGACAGATACAGCAACGCTTCCTCCACCTCTTCCAAACGCACATTATCAAGTTTGCTGAAAAAAGTGCGGGGGCTTGCCTTTATCTGATGGAGAAGTTCTACTACGGAAAATTGAACCGCCTGCTTTTCCGTATCTCCTTTTCCCGTTTTTGTGATCAACCTGTACAACCACTCTATGGTAAAACGACAGATTTCCAATCGTTTTTCAAAACGGTTGGAAATGGTTTCCGAATCTGCCTGACGACTTATTTCCATGTTGCGGGTAGCATCTTCCGTTTTGCGGGTATATCCCTTGACGGTAAGAAAATAAAGCAATGTCCGGATATCCTTTTCCCTGGAGGTCTCAATTCCACTGTTCACCGCGTCGTCGTTCAGTTGCTTGCAGGATATCCGCAAAGATCCGTCAGGAATATGGTTGAGGATGTATTGTTCTAATTTTGCGAAACGTTCCAGGAGTGTCTGTGACTTTTTTTCCGAATCTCCGGCATCCAGCAAATAGGCGGATATGTCCTTGCTGTCGGCCAATATGCCTTCCTGACGCATTCGCTCCACGACAGATATGACCTCCCATTTGTTTAATCCCAAAATATCCGCTAAATAATCCACCCGCGACTCTGCCTCCGCATCCTGGGCCTTGGCGATATACTTCTGTGAAATCAAGGATTTGATGATTCGGACAGCCTTTTCAGTTTCATCCCTGTCAAACAGCAGGGAGGCCGATATCCGCTCTCTCGCCTCATCCATGTTTTTCACCGTGATACCTGTGGCATATACATGAGGCACATTGTTTCCTCTTTCCAAGTATCCGCTTTGTTCCAAAGCTGCCAAGGCTGTCCGCACGCGGGTTTCAATATCGGAAACCGAATCGTCCCATCCCGCCTGCCGGGCAATTTCCAATGCAGAACAACTCACCCTCATACGCTTCCGGGTAAGGTCTTTTACGGCCTTCCACACCTGTTGTATTTCGCTGATGCTTAGCTTTGTCTGGTTCAGCAATATAAAATGCTTGTCTAAGTCCTTGTCGCTATAAAGCACATAGCAACGGGCACTGAGATTAGGGTCGCGACCAGCTCTGCCTGCTTCCTGCACGTAATTTTCCAACGAATCGGAAATATCATAATGTACCACCAGACCGACATCTTTTTTATCGACTCCCATACCAAAAGCCGATGTCGCCACCATGATACGCACCTGGTCATTCATGAATGCATCTTGGTTGGCAATCTTTTCGTCGGATTCCATTTTACCATTGAAGGGCAGCGCCTTGTAACCGTCCCGGGTCAATTTAGCCGCCAATTCCGTTGTCCGTTTGGTGCGTGATACATAAACAATGGACGGACAAGCGGATTCCGCCACCAATTCCCTCAATTTCAAATATTTGTCTTCATCCGTTTCGGCATGGATGACGGAATAACGCAGATTGGTCCTCGAAGCCGTTGACGCAAACAACTTCAAATCCAGATTCAATGTCTGCTTAAAGTAGTCGCAGATGTCCTGCACTACTTTCTGTTTGGCCGTAGCCGTGAAGCAGGACACCGGTATCGGATTTCCGCCTCCTTTCTTTTGCTGGTATTCCCGGATAAATTTACCGATGTAGAGATAATCCACCCGGAAATCCTGTCCCCAGGCAGAAAAGCAATGCGCCTCGTCTATCACAAACCTCACAATGTGGCGTGCCATCAATATCCTCCCGATAGTTCTCGAACGAAGCATTTCGGGAGATATATACAAAAGCGAGGCTTCTCCGTCCTGTACTCTTTGTATGGAGTGCGCCCTCGTGATGGGGTCCAGCAAACCATTAATAGTTACCGCATCCGTAATCCCCCTGTCGGCAAGATTATCCACCTGGTCTTTCATCAACGACTGCAAGGGGGAGATAACCACCGTCAGTCCATGCACAGAACGCCCGGCCATGAGTGCAGGCAATTGGAAGGTAAGCGATTTTCCGCCACCGGTAGGGAATATTGCCAGCAATGAATCGCCTTTCACCGCTGCCCGGGCGGCTTGTTCCTGAAGTGGTTCACCTTCGTAGGTGCGGAACTGTTCATATTCGAAAAATACTTTTAAATTATGGTGTACATCCAACTGGGTATTGCAGTAATCACATCCTTCATTGCAAGGGGTATGCCTCAAGAGTTCCACCACATATTCCACTCCGGGATAGTTCCGAAGCACCCATCCGGGAGTAACGGAGCGATAGTCTGTCGTATCAATCAACGCCAATGCGTAGGCCAATTCACAGGGATATTGTTTGATTAACCCATCCAAGTCGGCATGCCTGCAGATTTTTCCTTGGTAAAGATTTTTTATCAACCCGGACAATCCCTCATTAAGATACTCTGCACCTGCCATGCTGAGAAATCCTTCAAATTCTTTCTGGCCATTCAGCAATGAGGCGAATAGTCTGCGCTTCCCTTCCGGCAAGGCTTTCCAGCGTGCTATTTCATCCGACAATAAATCCCGGGCTTTTTCGCAATCATTTACCGGATTGTTTATCTGTTCGCTTACCAGTTTGTCGTCTTTCACGAGCTTATGGTAAGGACGTTCCGGAAACAATAAAGGCGAGATATAAAGCGTATCGACTAAAAGCCATTGGCATGTTTCGCTGGGGAACAGGTATTTGGCATCGTGATGTATGATATTGTGTCCGCAGACATAGTCTATATCACCAAGAAATTCAAACAGTTCCTTTTTCGAAGCGTGATGAAATTTTGCACCATCATAGCGGATTGCGCCGATATCATGAATTTTACGGTCTTTCAAACCAATTTCGGTGTCTACTATGGCATAACGGGAAGGAGCACGCGGCGCAGATGCGGTTTTATAACCGGGGACGTTATTGACGTCTTCGGCATTCTTATTTCCGATAAGTCTGCTCCATATTGACATATATCCAATGATATGGTTTACAAAAATAAGTAATGTCATTGAATAATCTGTTAAAATCCGCTGATTATTCACCCCAAAAACGTTATGGATTATCCGGAGATTGCTTGTACCAAACCGCAGTTTTTACAAAAGGGAAGGCACTATATTGGCATAAAGCAATAAAACAAGGAAACAAGGTTTTCTTCATTTCTCCACTTTTTTCTTACCTTTGTTCCGTTGCGAATCGGAGTAAGCGTATTCCGTCGCAGCGG